>JACCDO010224100.1_pt1 | contig 11628 bp, 11 predicted proteins | sample 7446101 | NCBI WGS metagenome assembly JACCDO01 (sample SAMN15323440, study PRJNA562643) | freshwater metagenome | isolation source: river surface water | place: USA:Blue River Watershed | collected 2017-08-16
ACTGGGGAGACACCGTTCTTGATGTGGAGTTATTTCACCCTACGTACAAAGGGTTTGAAACTGTTACGATTGGTGACCCAACCAAAGCGCATTTAATTGCTGCTGGTAAAAGCCAAGATCCGCAGATGCTGCTTGCTAAGCCATCAGCTTCTGGGTTTAAGGTTTACTTAAAAGACGGGATGAAAGCCCGTCTTAGACGCGGTGGGAAAGTTGAAAAAGTCGATCAAGGTGGTGATATCGCCCTTTCAAATCGCGATATTGCTCACATCAAATATGGCTCGGTGAGCTACTTTTTGATGTTTGTAAGGCCACCTGCATTAGACTTTCCAAGAAGTGGACCAAGTGATCCCTTTTTCCTTGGACTCATGTCATTTGCCTTTCTTCTTTACATGATCTTGATTCCTGTCGCCCTTCTTCACACCCCTGCACCGGAGAAAAAAGAGAAGGATGATATTTGGCAGGTTGTGCAAATGCCTGAAAAAGACAAAAAGCCTGAGCCTGAAAAGAAAAAGCCTGAAGAAAAGAAAAAGCCTGAGGTGAAGCTTGCCGAGAAAAAAACTCAGCCTAAAAAGCCACCACCACCTAAACCTAAAGACCCTGTAAAACCTGCGAAAGCGGTGGAGAAAGAAAAGCCTGAGCAGACTAAACCTGTTGAGAAACCGGTTGAAGAGAAAAAACCAACAGAGACTTTGAAAGAAGTTAAAACTCCGCCAACCCCAACGAAACAAGAGAAACAGGAGGCTAAAGCTGGACCACCAGATAAGACGGACGGTAAAGCGCCAGGTCCGCAAAAAAATGATACAAAAGCTCCGGGGCCGAAAAGTCCAGACAACAAAGCACCAGGGCCAAAGTCGCCGTCCAATGATCTCAATAAATTGGGAGGTGTTGGAATGCCTTCGACCGGTGCGAACAAGCCTGACTTTAAATTGGCAGGGCCTACCTTGCCGAACACCGCATTGGGCAAATCGGGTGGGGTTGTTGGTTCAGGAATGAATCAAGCCGGAGGCGCAAGAAAGGGTACAAACAAAGCGGATTATATGGGTGTTGAGGGTGTGAATAACAACAAAGCTTCAGGGGTGAATCTTTCGAAGCTTGGGTTGGGTGTCGGTAAGATCATGAGCAAAACGGGACCAGGGGCAATTAATACGAATTTCAAAGACTCCGCCGGTGGAGCCGGTGGTGGTATGGGGTCTGCATCTAAGACTTATGGTCTTGGTGGTGTAGGGTCAGGAAAATCCCTTGGATTAGCTGGTGCTGGTGGCGCCGTAAACAACTTTGGTTCTGGATCCGGCGGACTTCTTGGCGGCCAGGGTGGTATGGGCGGTAACGGCGGAGCTGGCCTAGGTGGTGCGTTCGGTGGCGGCGGTGGTGGAGGCGGCGGCGGTGGAGCCGGTGGCGGCGGTGGTGGCCGCGGTGGCCATGGTCGCGCCAACGTGTCGGTTCCCGCTGGTGACCCCGTGGTGTCAGGTGGCTTAACGGCCCAAGAGATTATGGCGGTGATCCGTGCAAACCTAAACCAGATTCGTCACTGTTACGAACAGTTGCTCCAAAGGTCTCCTAATGCATCTGGTAAAATGGGTACCACATTCGTCATTGATACCAGTGGTCGTGTAAGTTCTGTCAACGTTTCGCAAGATACGGTTAACGATACTATGATGCGTGGTTGTGTCACCGGTAAGATTCAGCGTTGGGCATTCCCCAAACCACGGGGTGGTCAACCTGTAACAGTAAACTATCCATTCGTATTCAATCCTCTCTAAATCCATCAATGACAGACATTGCCTAGGTGTTCTCAGAGAACACCTAGGCTAAGGCAACGCATGAAAAAACCATTATTTCTAATTTCAAATGATGATGGCGTCCATGCTCCAGGTATTAGAGCCCTAGCAGCAGCGGTAGAACCCTTTGCTGACTGGGTGATTGTCGCTCCTCATGTGGAAAAATCCGGTAGTGGCATGTGTGTAAGCTTAAACGTGCCTTTAAGAAAAGAAAAACTCGCAGCGAATATTTACGGGGTTGAAGGTACTCCCGTAGACTGTGTGATGTTCGCACTTAACCGAGTATTAGACCGAGAACCTGATATGGTTTTAAGCGGTATAAATCGAGGATCTAATATCGGGCAGGATTCACTTTATTCCGGTACGATTGCCGCCGCTATGGAAGGATGCCTTAGGGGAATTCCTTCCGTTGCTTTTTCGTTGGATGCTAGACGTGCCTTTGAAATTTCTGATTACGCTGATGCCGTGAAAATCGTCCGTTTAATCTTGAAAAATCCCAACTACCTAAAGCCAGCATCATCGTCAGTTCTAAATGTGAATATTCCCTCTCTGCCCCTCAGCAAAATTCGTGGTTTTGCCGTTTGCCCTCTAGGCCGTAGGATTTACGATGCCCAGATCTCAGAAAATATCGACCCCCGCGGTAGGCCTTATTATTGGATCGGTGGGGGAGGGGATGAAATTGAGCATATTCCTGACACGGATTGCACGCTCCTTCGAGATCATTACATCACCTTAACTGCGTTATCCCCAGACCGCGTAGCCCAAGCTGCAAACACGAACTTAAAAGATCAATTAGAAGGAGCCCTCAATGAAGGACTTCGTTTGGAAAGTTAGTTTAGTAGTAGCCATGAGTTGGTCACTAACAGCTTGCCTCACAACTCAGCGTCAAAGGCCTATTTATAATGTAAAAGTTGAGGTGGGAGATACCCTTGCCTCGCTCGCGTCTCGCTATGATACGAGGTGGGATGAAATTGCCAGACTCAACGGTATGAAGCCTGGTGAGCCACTAAAAATAGGGCGTGTTTTAAGGATAAAACCAGGCCCAGGGGGAGTTGTGGCAACCGATGAGGCAGCTGCTTTACCAGAGACGGCTAAGTTTAAAGAGTCTGATTATCCAGAGGTTGCGATACCGCAAGGCAAAAAGACTAAGGGCGGATTATTTTTTGGTAAAGGCAAGGAAAGTGCTGCTCTGACCTGGCCTGTTTATGGGAGTTTATCCTCCTATTATGGCAAGCGGCATGGCAGGTTTCATCACGGTATTGATGTGAGAGCGCGAAAAGGCACCCTCGTTCTGCCAGCCGCACCAGGCACGGTGGAATTCGCCGGACGCCAGTCGGGGTATGGCAAGGTTGTGATTGTTCGGCATGAAAACCTTAAAACACTTTACGCCCATCTCAAATCGATATCCGTCACACAAGGGCAGGGGGTTGATAGAAATACGGAGTTAGGGGAAACCGGGACGACTGGCCATGTCAGTGGGCCACACCTGCATTTTGAGGTTAGGTCCCTAGCTAATCAGTCGATGAATCCCCTAGATTACTTAGCTACAGATCAGCTTCTGGTAGCTGAGGGAACACCACGTTAAGTTGTTTTATTGTATGGTTTTAGGCCTGAAGTAGCATTCTAGGGCAGTGTGAGGTATAAGCCTCCCATCACACACTAGATTCTGCTTAAGGATTTATAGCTATGACCGGACATTCCCCGCTTAGAACACTCATCAAATCAGGTACCAAACTTTGGCTTGATTCTATTGATCCTGACCTTGTGAAAGAAAGCTTTGCACTTGGAGCGACAGGGGCAACTTCAAACCCAATCATTGTTTCTGACTTACTGAAAACTGGTAGGTTCGACGATCAGCTTAAATCATTTCTTGCCAAGGGACTTTCTGTGGAAGAAGCTACTTGGGCTATGACGGATTGGTTGGTTACCCAAGCAGAAACTGTTTTTTTACCTATCTATGAGCAGACTAAGGGTAATGATGGGTATGTGAGTTTTGAGGTTGATCCTCTAATTGAAGAGGGGACTTTATCACTTGCTGAGCAGGTTGAGAGGTATGTGGAGCTCGGAAAGAAGTGGTCAAAGGGGCACCCTAACCGCATGATTAAGGTTCCTGCTACTCCAGCGGGTTTAAAGGCGCTAACGCCGTTAGCGAGCCATGGTGTGCCACTCAATGTCACCTTGATTTTTTCCAAACGCCAGTATCATGAGGCTCGCGAGAATGTGTGGGCAGGAGCAAAACAATTAAAGAGTTTAGATAAATTTAAGAGCGTCTACAGTATTTTTGTGTCAAGGCTTGATGTCTATGCCGAAGCACATGTTAAAGATTTATCGCCCGAGGCACAGGCTCAGGTCGGGATCTTAAATGCGAAGGAAGTTTGGTTTGAGAATTCTGAATTCTGGCGTAGCCATAAAACACCGTTATCACAAGAAATGATCTTCGCGAGTACGGGGACTAAAAAGCCATTAGACAAACCTTGGCGCTATGTTGCGGCGTTTGCAGGGAGTGATATTGAGACGAATCCACCACAAACCAATAAGCTTACCGAGGCGAGTGGGGAGTCTTTTACCCGCCAAATTGACAAGTTACCCGCTCCTGAGCTGGTGAAAGAAATTCATGCAAAGGTTGATTGGCATAAGCTAGAAGTCGTGCTGATGGAAGAGGCTCTCAAAAAATTTGCTGACCCACAAAAAGCATTATTAAAATTTGTCGCTGAAAAGGCTGGCAAATGACCGTGAAGGCCGTCATTTTCGATTTTGATGGGTTAATTGTTGATACGGAAACCCCCGCTTATCAAGCATGGAGCAAAATTTATGCGGATTACGGCGTCTCCCTTCAACTAAACATCTGGGTTCAGTGTGTGGGTTCAAGTCATTCGTCGTTTGATCCTGTTCGTCATCTTGAAAGTTTGACAGGGAAAGCATTTGACCGGGGTAGACTCTTTGCATTGAAAGAAGAGTTAAAGTCTGAAATCTGCCGTACCCAGGGGTTACTCCCCGGGGTGCTAGATCGATTAACTGAGGCTAAGTCGCTTGGTCTTCCTCTTGCGGTCGCTTCAAGCTCGGAAAGAAGCTGGGTGCAAGGTCATTCTGAACGTCTGAATATTGCTTCTTTTTTCTCGGTGTGGCGGACTAAAGAGGATGTGCGCCTCACCAAACCAAACCCAGAGCTATATCTATCCGCGGCAACAGGATTAGGCGTAAAACCAGAAGATTGTATGGTATTCGAAGACTCACTCAACGGGGTAAAGGCAGCTAAGGCTGCTGGGGCCTATTGTATTGCAGTTCCTAATCCTGTGACTGAGGGGCTAGACTTTAGCCTAGCAGACCAAAGAATTAAGTCATTAAGTGAAATAAATCTCGCTGATTTCATTGCATCTCGATAGTTCACGCGTTAAATTGGCGTCGGCGAAGTACTCAAGGAGGAAATATGGCAGGTGAAGGCGATAGCAAATTTATTTGGATGAACGGCAAGCAGGTGCCTTTTGCAGATGCAAATGTGCATGTATTAACCCATAGCCTTCATTATGGATCAGCGGCTTTTGAGGGAATTCGCGCGTATAAAACTAAAGCTGGTGAAACTGCTATTTTCAGAATGCGTGAGCATATGGTGCGGTTTGAAGAGTCGGCAGCGATTTTTGGTGGCGTGGTTCCCTATTCTGTGGAGGAGCTGACTAAAGCGACTTGTGATCTTATTAAAGCAAACGGGTTTGACGAGTGCTATATTAGGCCACTTGCCTATATTGGCAATGAGTCTAGGGGCTTGAAACTACCTCCCGCACCGACCATGCAGGTTGCGATTGCCACCTGGAGATGGGGTAAATATCTCGGGACTGATGCTTTAACCAAAGGAATTAAAGTTTGTGTCGCTAGCTTCAGAAGGCCGGATATTGCAAGCTCCCTTCCATGGGCAAAGCTTTCTGGAAATTATCTCAATTCGATTATGGCCCGTCGTGAAGCGTCGCTTCACGGTTGTGACGAAGCTATTTTATTAGATCAGCATGGGTATGTTGCTGAAGGATCCGGTGAAAACATTTTCGTCATTAAAGATGGCGAGCTTATCACCCCTCCACCCCAAGGCGTGTTACTCGGTATTACGCGTGCTTCTATTATGGAGTTAGCTCGTGCATCGGGGCTTACCGTGAGGGAGCATGTTATTTCGCGCAATCAGCTTTACCGTGCCGATGAAATCTTCTTTACTGGTACGGCAGCAGAGGTCACTCCTGTTACTACAGTGGACGGGTATAAGATTGGCAAAGGTGTGCCAGGACCTATTAGTTTGAAATTAGCGACCCTATTTGAACGCTGTGTTCGTGGGGAAGAGGCTGAGTACAAAAAGTGGTTAACGATCGTATAAAACGTCAAGGCGCGGAAAGCGCGCCTCTTGATCCAGGCGAGTGGGAGGATCTGCCTTTTTCTGTTAAGCAGGGGGGGCAGATTCCGCTTGAGCTATTGCAAAAGCATGCTACTGCACGTGCTCATGCGGAGTCGTTTCGCAGCCTACCGATCGGAAAACAAGTCCATCCATTAAGCTATGCCGAAGGAGAGAGTCTTCCGCTTGAGAAGGCTGTGACAGATGCGGTACAAAAAAATAATAAAAGGCGCAGTCGCTAACGTAGAGTCGGTGTTGATTATAATTTGAGAATTCTAAGCGACTTTTTTGTTACGCTTAAATGCTATTAGAGGGACCAGCATTAGCATTGTTGCGAATTGCTGCGCGGCATCCGCGAATCATTAGTGCAAGTCACAATCTAGTGGCATAATCGATTTAGTAATGCGCGGTTCACCCAAAGGTGGGGATCCGCTTTAAATCTTACGCCCCACCTTCATATTCTTAGCATTGACGGCGTTTAACCCCAAGTTAACGGAGTCACGCGCTTTATGAATATTGAGAGTATCACTGACGACGACGTATTTAAGCTCGTGGAGGAGATATCCCACAAGGCGCAGTGGCTTTGTATTAAAGAGGACTACCTCTCACCTGAAGGAGACATCGTTGGTAATCCTACCCTCGCTCCTTATTCAGTGATCACGAAATACTTACGATGGTCGTGAGCGCACCCATTTCAGGGAAAATTGCCTTTGTTAGGACTAAATGCAATTTTCCCTGAAATGGATGACTTCAGTGACGAACCAAACTAGTCCACATAAAGTCTTATAAACAAATTATATTTATGGAATAGAATGCTCCATTTTGCTGGTGTTTTATGCTGCTTTTACTTTTTTTATCTCAAAAAAAATTTGAAAAATGTCGTTGGACACCACAGTCATTTCTGTGGCAGGGTAGCGCGGCATTTGGAGCAAAACCTATTCTATGAGGCTACCCATGGATTTACTTGATCCGAAAATTGATATCATTTTTAAGTCGTTACTTTCGAAAAAGGAAAATGAGATTTGCCTGATTGACCTTATTACTGCGATCACCCATCCTAAAGAGAGGATAACGTCGGCCGTAGTCTTAAACCCAGAACTCCCCAAAAATTATCTCGAGGAAAAAAGCTCGGTGTTAGATGTGTTAGCGACGCTAGATTCAGGCGAGCGGGTCAATATCGAAATGCAAATGAGCTGGAAAGGTCTTCAGTCGGAAAGGTCTCATTTCTATGCCTCAAAACTCTTTTTTACCCAGCTTAAGAAAGGTGAGACTTACCCACTTCTGAAGCCGTCGCATTCGATATTTCTTCTGGGAGATATCGCCTTTCCTAAAGCTCCCGTCAATCGCTATGCCTATCATTTTAATATGCGGGATGTGGAAGGCGAGGTACATTTGAAACCTCTGATGAATATGTACTTTGTAGAAATACCTAAACTTTCCCGTATATTAGAAAAATTACCTCAACCAAAACCGCTTTTGCCCTTGGAAATATGGTGTATTTTACTATATAATCCGAACGATCCAAGGCTTACCAAGGAGGTCTTAGACAATATGCCAGCCATTAAGAAAATTCGCGACTCCCTTACCGAAATGTCAACCAAAGAAGAAATGCGTGAGCTTGCAAGGCTTCGTCAAAAAGCAGAGCTTGATTGGGCAAGTCTTTATGATGCAGGCAAGATTGAAGGCATTGAAATTGGTGAAGCTCGGGGTGAAGCTCGGGGTGAAGCTCGGGGTGAAGCTCGGGGTGAAGCAAGGGGTACTCAACTTGGCGCGCTAAATGCGAAGCATGATATCGTAAAGTCACTGCTCCTAGATCCTGCAACAAAGAATTTATCGGTTAAAAAGCTAGCTAGCATTGCCAAGTTGTCAGAGGAAGACGTGGAAGAGATTAGGAAGTCTATCATCTAATTTAGTTCTGGGATTTATTCGGTACTTGAAATGGGTGGTTCACTGTGAAGAGATTCAGCATTTTAGATCATGGGTAGTTTTTGGGAGTGTGACGTCCCTATAATCAAAGTCAGAACCTTTCTTTGTCGTGGGATCTCGTGCCGTGGTTGCACCATTTCTTATCTACATTAAAATCTTCATACTAAGAGCTTTAAACAAGGGTTGAGTCATCCCCGGAAAGACTTAATAGGTTTTTGATACAATTTCAGTGCTTGCGGTTAGGCTATATGGGCTCTCGCAGCGCGCAAGAAAAGAGCCCAAGGAAAGCTGTGAAGTTGTTCTAAAAGAACACGAATGGAAGTCCCTTGAACAAAAGGTCAAAGGGAAGGTCGCTATCGAAGTAAAATGTTATGCCCTCGGTCATTCAGCGACTCCTAACCTTGATAGTTAAACCTAATGTATCATTGGACGATGTGACTAAGAATGTAAGACTGAATATTATTTCTTTTATTTTATGAAGAAACTCATATATGTCACATTCCCTGTCAGAAATTTTAACAAATTTTACGTTGGCGTCTTGACTGAATCGGCTCGTAGCCCTTAAGGCTTCTATCCAGCGAAAAATCTTCTTTTTCTCTATTGGAATTTTTTGATGATCGTAATGACCTCCGTAGTCGCTACCAATATCTCGATCAAATATCTTGCAATTGAGCGGCCTATACGGCAAACCATCCGTAGATACCGCCACACCATGATGCATTATGATTCCATGCATATCGCGAAATCGCTTTCTTGGAATACCCTGGCGCAAGTCGACGAGCGCATCGAATTTGAAATAAGATGCATCTTGAATCGCAAGAACCACTTGGTTTCTTACTCTCAGAGAAAGTGAGTCGTGATGGGTTTCCAAAATCAGCTCAGACTTTTCATCCACCAAATGATGCTGAGTTACCAGCACTATCTGTTGGACAAGATACGATGGTCCATCTGCATACTCCATCTTCAAATCGATTACAGGGCCCGGGACCTGCTATGGTCTTCCCATCTGAACAGATATAGTTAGGCAGAAGCGGACGTTGACCACATTCATCATCGCTGCAACTTTGATCGAAACTTATAGTGGAGCTTTGCGCCTCGGCTTTAACACCGTAATTGGCGATCGTCGAACTCTGTTTGCCGCCAAGAGAGTAATTTCCGCAGGCCATCATAAAGCCAAGAAAAGCCCAGACACTGAGTTTTATCGAACATGTCCTCATACTAACCTCCCCATTTTGTTACTGCTTATTTAACATACGAATGACCAATGTTCGGCACATATAGTCATAAATCAATTCATGATTTGAAGCAAATCATTCATAATGAGGAAGTAGTTAAAAAATGGGCACTTGAATATTGATGGAAGTCCCATACCTGATAAGAGGCGCCAACCTTCAGGCGACACTAATTTAGTCCTGTTGTGGTTGTTCGCTGAATTATCGGCTCAAGCGCAAGATTAGCTGATATCCCCTCTTTTTGATGAGGAATAACCACCACTGGCAACTGTGCCATGTGTCCCAGTATTGGAGTGACGTTCGGCTAATGACTAAGGCAAAGAATAGTTTTGACTTTGAGGGTTAGGACGTTCCACCATCCCAAAATCAAAAAACTAGCCCAAACTATTTTTGATCTATAATGCTGGCTAAGACATTTAAGATTGCTGCCACTAAGTATCAAGCCTCCTACAGTGATCTAAAAATGTTAGGGTATAGGGGAAAGTTTCAGCGCTGCTTAAAGCACAAAGTCTTAGATCATTTGGCACCACCTAGAGGCTACTGAGAGTCATGTAGACAGAGCTGGAGCTTAGTGCAGGGCTACAGTATGAACGGTATGCCGACTAGAGGATAAATTCTTTAAGCTTGGGATGCTATTGCCTGAATCACAAAAAATCCCTTAAAAAACCGGCAGCCTAGAAGATCAAAATCGTCTTGTGGGTTGCAACGCGGAAGGACTCACTTTGGATGCTTAAAGAGTGATGTTCCAATCCCCCGATGCCACGAAAAAGTGTCGCGTTAAATTCCTACCAATTGTTCTAGATCTGATTCACTTTACAACGGATATTCGAATGCCGGTGACTGTCCTCTGGCTGCAAGATTACAGATTGAAGTCGAAGAGCTCACACCATCACATCCCCGGAAAGCATGGCCTATTCCAACATTCGGGCAGCTTTGTGGCTTGAGTTGACAGGTTCCTGGTTTTCCATCCCGTCCACAATTGACATTCCGATCGTTATCGAAGCGTTCGACATACGGAAACTGGCAGTAGCTCCCTTCGGTGCAGTCATGATTACTCATACAACTTGAGCCGACTGGTAAAAGCAGGGCCTTAGGTGGCAAGACATTAGCGACAAACGCCCCATTTATGTTGCCATGGGGATCATACCGACAGACGCTAAAGTGTGATTTATCGGCAGCACAGTAGGTCGTTGCACAGCCTAGTTTCCTGCTGCCCTTCCAAATAATTTGGGTAAAATGAGCATCTACGCTAGAGAAACCCACTTCTGATTTGTAGTACTGGCTGCGTTCTTCATAGTTACTGCGCTCAGCATACCAAAAGTTCATGGCATCCTTCGCTCCACTATGCCCACTACTCCAGTATAAATTTTCACCGTAAGGACTATTCAGTTCGTGTGATTTAGAGCAGCCGTTTGCCCAGTTTTGGGCACTTACAGCTAAGCTTTCTGACCACTCCAAGTCAGCAACCTGGTGCAGCGTTCTTAGATTATTATGGAGGCTTAAAAAAAATGGTAATTCCTCCCGTTCAGGGCGATTTACTTCTGTCGGTGTCATTAGGGATTTTGTAACAAACTCTTTGTCACACACAATTTTAACAGGATAGATCATGAAACTGTAGGCCTGATAGCTACCAGATTTGCGATCTGCGTTGAGTGTCAGGAGTCCAACATTTTGATTGCTGCGATCGCTCCAAACGGTGCCCTCTGTCGGACTTGTAAAGCTTATATGTCCGGTATCCTTAACTTGATCGCCTTCCATGTAGTGAAATTCATAGGTCGGAGGTTGATCGTCGCCATATACGGCAGGCCAATATTTCCCTGAAAAATGCACGAGCCAATCGGTACTTTGACATATAATAGCTTCAGATTCCTGTTTGAGATCTGATGGCGTGACGAGCGAAGAACCACAGCTAGTGGTGAGGCTTATCACTATCAATAGCAACAGAGTGTTTAATGAGATCATATCTTTGCCCTTTTCTTCGGAATCGTTAAAAAACCGCAAAAGAAAAAAAACTCAGGATTATACTTGCAATATTTATACCAGATGAAAACTTACAGATGGTGTGTGCTGAGCCTCATGTCACAAGTCCTGTTGCTATGCGCAAACAGTCTCAGAAATCCCTTAGGATTTTGAAAATTCGCAGACATAAGTGGATAGGCGGCGTCATGGCAAGGACTTTGGTAGGATGGATGTTATATCTGCGGTTCATTACATCTCTTAGCACCTAGGATTTAAACGCTGCGCTGGTCTAGCCCAGGGGAAGGATGCACTTTGTTCCATACAAATAAACGATAATCGCCTAAGTCACTACATTTCCAGGTCA
>JACCDO011461268.1_pt1 | contig 11627 bp, 8 predicted proteins | sample 7446101 | NCBI WGS metagenome assembly JACCDO01 (sample SAMN15323440, study PRJNA562643) | freshwater metagenome | isolation source: river surface water | place: USA:Blue River Watershed | collected 2017-08-16
CCAGAAGCATCCTATCCGCTATGAATCCGTGCAGTTTCCTATACCTGTGATAGCTGTAGCTATTGAGCCTAAGAGTACGGCAGATAGTGAAAAACTTTCGAAGTCACTAGAGCGGCTCGTGGTAGAGGATCCGACATTTAAAGTTTCAGTAGATGCAGAAACCGGTCAGACATTAATGAGCGGTATGGGTGAGTTACATCTTGAGATCATTGTGGATCGACTTAAGCGCGAGTTTAAGGTGGATGCTAACGTGGGAGCTCCCCAGGTATCGTACCGCGAGTCGATTAAGGGGAAAGCAGAGGCCGAAGAGGTCTTCCAAAGGGAAACAGCCGGACTCCACCAATTTGCGAAAGTGGTGATTCGGATCGAGGCCCTTGAAGGCGCAGAGGGGCAAGGCGGGCTTTTATTTGAAAACAAGGCTTCGCCCTTGGCTGTTCCTCCTCAGTTCGTTAAAGGTGTGAAAACAGGGCTTGAGGAGAGTATGCAGGCGGGTCCAATTGCAGGGTTTCCAGTCATCGGCGTGAAAGCGATCCTCCTAGGAGGAGCCTTTCAAGACCAAGTTTCGGATGAAATTGCCTTTAAGATTGCAGCTGCCTCAGCAATGCGGCATGCGCTCCGTGAAGCAAGCCCAAGCCTTTTAGAGCCCGTGATGGCCATTGAAGCGCTTGTTCCCGAGCAATACCTCTCGAATGTAATTACTGATCTCAATGCTCGCCATGCGCGTGTAAATAATGTATCCCTCAGGGGACATGTTCAGGCAGTAGAAGCAACCGCCCCCCTTTCAGAGATGTTTGGTTATTCCACTCAGTTACGCTCTATTTCTCAGGGACGTGCGACTTATACCATGCAGTTTTCACATTATGAGCCTGTTTCTAAGCAGACTCTCGATAGAATTACTGGTGGCTCTTACTCTTCTTGACAGAATAGAATGGCCCTTGTAAAACAGGGGTCTCACTTATGGGGCATTAGCTCAGTTGGTTAGAGCGCTACGTTGACATCGTAGAGGTCGCAGATTCGAGTTCTGCATGCCCCACCATTTAAATTGATGTTTTCTTCCATGCCGCAACAGCAAGTGCCTGCACTTCGTCTTGCTATGGGTGCCGAATATTTAAAAATGACCGCTTCGCTCAGCTAGCTTGGCCTATTCCTAAGGAAAGTGGACTTTCACAGGCATTGGTTCCACAAGTAACTCTGGTAGGACTCCCAATCTGGGCGGATTTAACTGGTTAAATTTTAATTAAAACTGGTAACCAATGATGAAGGTAAGAAGTGATGCCGTACTAGAATTACCTAAGGATTTAGCCAAATCTTCTCCGGATTGTTGTAACTCCTTTTGCGCTGTGGTCATGATGCCGGTAGTTTTTGTGGTGGAGCGGAATGATGACGCCAGAACCCTTTGGTAGCTAAACCACTCACCACCAAGGTAAACCCCGGAGTCAAGTGTCCATAGATTTCCTATCGCAAACTGCGCGATGATGGAGTTCGATGAAGTCGTTCCTGTGATTGAGTTGGCGGTATCATCTTTGATCACAATTTCAGAATCAAGTTTTCTTAGACCCAACCCACCTGAATAGTAGAAGCTATTTCCAGTAAAGTGACGAAAATTTCCCGCGACTATGGTTCCTTTAAGAGCGATCGAGCCATTTACCGTCGATGTGCTAGAATCAACGGTCTCTCTAAATCCACCTTGTACGAGCGAAAGGTTTATTTGATAACGGTTTGATAAATTGGAGGAGCCTTCAATTCCACCACCAGCATGTCCCGTTCCTAAAAATAAGGTTGTTGAGGTCAAGCCAATTCCGGATTTTTTTTCACTGCGATTGTCTCTGGAGTTTTTTGAGGGGGAGGCTGCTGAGCCTTCGGTGAGGTCGGTGTTTTTTTGATCTGAATTGCTTTTTGGCATTTCAGCGCCAAAGAGATGGGTGGAGACAGCCAAAGATAAAGCCAATTTGCGTGTTACCTGGTGCATACTTAGGACCTCGAAAATAATATTTTAGTTCTATTTTACGATAGAATCGAAATAAAGTATAGATATGCAGCGGCGGGAACCTACCTATAAGTTTTAGAAGTATTTATATCCGAAGCATGGGGTGAGGTCGGTATGCTGCAACGATTTATCGTCCTGCAAGTGGGAATCCGTATGGTGTTGACCACTCGCCTAAACAAGTTTAAGTAAATCGGCAAGAATGCCACTTGCCGTTACTTCACGCCCAGCGCCCAGTCCTTGTATGATAAGAGGGGTTTCTTGGTATCTACGAGTATAAATCGCTATTAAATTTTCACCTGCTCCTGACCTCGCAAGACTATGACCTTGGTTTAAATACTCCAGCCCAATCTTGGCTTTGCCGTTTTTATGGATTGCCCCGGTATAACGAAGTACCCCGCTATTCTGACAAGCCTTATTTACCAGACCCGCAACCTTCTCATCGTAAGATGTGAGAGTGTCGGTAAACTGTTTGATTGAAAGCTCCTTGCCCTCGTTAATATCGACAAAGGGCGTGACTTCAATATCAGCGATGTTTAACGGCATTTTTGCAGCTCTTGCTAAAATGACGAGCTTTCTCGCAAAGTCTAGTCCTAATAAATCCTCCCGTGGGTCAGGCTCCGTATACCCACTGCTATGAAGGTAAGTTAAAGTATCAGAAAATGTTTTTCCTGCTTCAATCCCGGCAATGATATGAGAAATGGTCCCCGACAAGATACCTTGAATGCTTGTGATCTCATCTCCTGTGTCGACTAGGTTTTTGATCACGCTAATGATTGGAAGCCCTGCGCCTACTGTCGTCTCATGATGGTAGGCACCTCCGCCTTTTTTCTCAGCTTCAATAAGCGACTGATAGTCTTGGTAGGAGGCAGCTGCCGCAGCTTTATTAGCGGTTAACACCGTGAAGCCGCAGCGTAGCCATTCCCTGTGATAATGTGCTACTTCGTCGGAGGCGGTTGTGTCCACCACCGCCACGGGTCCCTGATAAACCGCAAGGTAGCTTGTAAGTCGATCTAAATTAGCGGGCTCGCCATATGTTTCTAATTCACCACGCCACCACCCTAAATCCACGGCGGAGGTCGCTAAATACATGTCCCTGGAGTTACAAATCACTCTTACTTGGGGCAGCAACCTCTGCTCACTTTTTAAACGAGCAGTAATGGTGTGGAGTTGATTTAAGACTTCGCTTCCAACTCCACCGGGTCCAATGAGTGCGATTAAAAGGGGGCGCCGGTTTGTGAGCTTTGGCAGACCAAAATTACTATTAACCGCAGAGCGTGAGGATTTATAATCTGAAAGTCCCGGAAAACTTCGCATAGCATCCCCCTAATCTTTTAAGTATGAGTGGCGCTGGCTAATCCCCTCTTAAGATCCTCTATCAAATCGTCACTGTTTTCAATGCCAATCGACAGCCTAATTAACGAGCTTGAAATGCCAGCCTTAGCCCTGGCTTCTGGGGTCATCGATGCATGAGTCATGGTCTCTGGGTGTGCGACCAAGCTTTCAACTCCACCAAGAGATTCAGCTAAGGTAAAATGCCTAAGCTCAGAAACAAATCTTTTGACTCCCTCTAACCCGCTATGTAGCTCAAAGCTTACAATCGCACCAAATCCCTTTTGTTGTCTTTGGGCAATGGCATGGCCAGGGTGATCTGAAAGCCCCGGATAATAAATCGTTCGTACTGAGCTACTTTCCCCCAGCACCCCTAACACTGCTTTTGTGTTTTCTTGGTGTGCTTTAATGCGAGGCTCAAGGGTGCGAATTCCCCGCAAAGTCAAAAATGAATCAAAGGGGGCACCAGTTAAGCCTAAGCAGTTAGCCCACCATTTCAAATCCTGTGCAAGCGCAGGGTCTTTTGCAATAACAGCTCCCCCAACAACGTCGCTATGACCATTTAAATATTTTGTTGTGGAATGTAGTGAAAAGTCAGCACCTAACAGTAAAGGTCTTTGTAGTGCGGGTGAAAGAAATGTGTTGTCAACACACACTAAAGCACCATGTCCATGTGCTAAATTACAAATTTTACTTATATCAACCACCCGCAGCAGTGGATTACTCGGAGTTTCCACAAGTACAAGCTTTACTTTTTCCTTAAACGCTGCGGTAAGTGCCTCATCACTGTTTTGATCAACAAATTTTACTTTGAGTCGGCCTTGGCGTTCAAGGGCAGTTAATAGGCGGTGGGTGCCACCATAACAGTCATGGGGAGCGATGAGTAAATCATCGCCTTTAAGTAAATGAGTTATAAGGGTTAATGCTGACATCCCCGACGAGGTAATTTGTCCCCCAGCTCCACCCTCAAGCTCTGCGAGGGTTTCTGCAAGCAGATCCCTAGTCGGGTTACCAGAACGCGTATAGTCATAAGCCCCCTTTTCACCGATATTTGTAAATGCGAAATTAGTCGATAAAAACAGCGGCGGAACAACAGCCTTAAAAGTAGGGTCCTGAGCAATTCCTGCGCGGGTCGCGATCGTCTGCGGGTGTAGTGACATTTAAGTTCTCCCTTATTTAACAACAAAGTGTATGGTTTAAAATATTTTGGATAACAGGTGTTTCTTTTAAAAAGGCATCATGGCCGTAAATCGAGGATATATTTTGCAATGTGACGTCTCCTTGTACGCTGTCTGCGAGCTCTTTAAGCAGCGGATACGGTACTAACTGATCCTCATTCACTGCTAGAATATGCAGCGGATCTGTGATGAGCTCAGGATTGACTTCATGGGTATCTATCGAGTGCGATAGGGTAAAAAATGCGTCCGGGTGCATCGACTTTGCGTAATCTTTCCCCCTCGCGCTGAGATATTGCCATACCGGGGCGCGCTCATCCGCTAAACCAGCACTCTCAGGGCCACCAAATCGTAGAGTAAATTCCTCAGGAGTGCGGTAACTTGCCATGGCCAGAGCCCTTGCTAAATGCACGCCTTCTTCTTCTAATCCCGCTTTTTTACCAAGTTCTAAAATTCTGCGCTGAAGGGTCCTCCACGCAACTGCGAGAGGAGCGCTGCGATGAGCAGCACTTATCACGAGGTAGCGTTCGACCACTTTCGGGAAAATACTCGCAAATTTTAATGCAACCATCCCTCCATAGGACGCTCCCACAAAAAGCTTTATAGGCGGCCTTCCTAGGTGATCTAAGGCATATTTTAATGCCCTAGCCTGGTCAGCGGTTGAAATGGTAGGGGCATTAGCCATCTCCCACTCCTGGTGCGTAGGGCCAAAGCTAGAGCCGCTTGCGCCCAAAAAATCCATCGAAAAAACACGGTAATTAGCCAGGACCTCTGTCGATGACGCATCAAAAACATGACTCCACCACGGCTTTTGCGGATGAGGGGCGCTCGCCACATCTCTTGTTGCGGAAATTCCACCTAACACGATGACAAGGGGGGCCGTTTGAGGACCCTGAACACTAAAACTTATTTGAATTTTCTCGAGGATTTGGCCGCTTGAAAGCTGAAAGTTAGTGGCTACTATACTTTCCCTTCTAGCAAGATGACTCTTAGATTCCCTAACCATGACAGATCCTTACCTAAGACTTGTCACCAAGGGTCGAGCGGTTTACTTTTTCAGGAGGATATGAGAATCAGAGAAGATATATAGCTAGCAAAAGGATTCATTAGAGGGCCTTCTGAGCTCATCTCTCGGATTCTCATAGCAATTTACTAGAGATTCCGCAGGAGTTGGCACCTTACAAAAGACTTAGCAGAGGTTGCTTTGTCTTTCATGGTTGCCCCGGCGTCAAAGGGCCTATCCCTCAGCCGGTCTTGATGAACACCTTAATTGAAACAAATCCTTTTTTTCCCGTCAAGAAAAATTCAGAATTTGCTCCTGCAAATCCGTGTAAAAATTATGTCATATTCAAGCTCAAAGCATTAAAGCCAAGAGATTTTGATCTCTTGGCTTTAAATGACGCACTAATTCTATTATTTATCAGCCTTCAATAATATGCTTTTGAGATTACGCCCTTCAATGACAAGCGCATTATTTCCAGTTAGTTTTCCTTTGGCAATATACTCGTCGAGTTTATTTACCGTTTCGTTTAAAGGTAATACACTTTCAAAACTCTTAAGTGACTTAGCAGCCTGCACTCTTTCATCGCTAAATTTAGATATTTCGTCAGCATCTTTATCTAAGCCTAATATCACCGCGCTCTTGAGGATATTAGCTGCTTGATCTTCGAAGCTGAAGACCTCACCATCAACACTTAATGCAAACGGCGAGTCTTTATCAAAAGCAAGTGTTTTATAAATATCTCGTCTTAAAGCACTTAACTGCCCCTGCAGCTTTTCATTGATTGTTTTTCTAAAAGTATCCGCAAATTTTTGTGCAGTTTGTTCTTTTTCTTCCGCAGAATCTCCCGAATTTGGGTGGGCAAGAACCGCTTCTTTCACAGATGAAACGAGTAATTCTAAACTTTGGTTTGGGACTTCAGGAAGCGTATTCCAGCTAGCAACAGTAGTTAATTTACCCCAGTAAGTGCTTCTTAGCGTTTTTTCGCTTAATTCCTCGGGCGTTTTATCGTCACCCCATTGCCTTACCATTTTCTCACCATTAACGAGGTGTGCCTTTAGGGATTGAGCGCCAGAAATTAAATAATAGCTTGTTAGATCTGAGGTTTGATTAGCGAGTTTAACCACTGTGTCCAAGGTCTCAGCCATGGTGGCATCAGGTGTCGCTATCTTAGTTTTAGAAAAATCAGCTAAACGATTCAATGATACAGCTAACGTTTGGGTTTCAATGCCCCCCGCTGAAGTAACTAATGTAGCTTTTTCAAATGCGTGTACCAGTGATTTACTGGGGTCTTTCTCAGAGTCGTAGCGTACACACAAGGGGTCTGTTTCATCACCCCTAGCATCCGCTTCATCGTCAGCACATGCTGGAATGACAGGATCTTCTTCCTTAACAAATTTCCCACCATTATAGAGTTGGCTAATAATTTGACGATCATATTCCATGATAGGACCATTAGTATCTCCTATCTCTTTTACTAAGTCCATTTCATGCTGGAAGTAGTTGTAGTCCATTACAGACCAGGAAGTCGGATTTGATTCACTTGTAGGCACGGTGCCATCAAATGCAAGGGAACCTTTAAAGTTATGGGCTAGTCCTAGGGCGTGGCCGACTTCATGGAACAAGGTTGAAATCATGAGTCGTTGCGCAAATTGGTCTACACTTGCGGGAAGCCCCTCTCCTTCATGGGTCATTGCTTCAAGCATGAGATGACTTGGTAGCCCCATCATATCACCTGCTTTAGCACAGCGAACAATGCTACGATTCGACCCAAACAATACTTCAGGGTTTTTAGGTGAAATTGCGGCTAAAAGTGATTTTTGCGAGGCTGTCTCGCTGTAACTTCGCTTTTTCCAAAGTTTTGCACCGATATTGTACCAAGCATACGGCATATAAATTAAGCTGTGGCTTTGAATGCCAGTAAGTGGGTCAGCTGCTTGGCTTTCATACGCAGCCCCCGCTTCAGCAACTGTATCAAAATTGATGACGTTATAGCGAGGATCCCCAAGCTTTATGCCTTCTGGCAATTTCCCAAGAAAGCGCACCACATCACGACCTTCCTGTACTCTAAAATATCGGTTCCAACCTTCGACACCGCTTTTCATAACAGGCAAGAATTTATCTGGAATATTGGGAGTTACATACCAGTCGATCGTTTTGTTTCCAGAGATTTTAAAACGACTAGCAAAGCTTGTTTTTCGCCGCACTTCAGGCTCTCCATTGCCCGTGCCAATATAGACTTCTTCATTGCTTAAGAACCTATAACGCTCCGCTAAATCTTCTGTGTCAGGATTCGCTTCAATTCCTTTATCGTCTTCAGAGATTAAACTCTGACGTGGAAATACAGACTCTAAATAGGTTTGAACTGAACCATCATCAAGCAAGATGGCAGTTTCATATAAGAGGTAGTTGCCATTTGGATCAAATGAAAGTGATCTTAGCCATGTTTGTTTTGGTGCCTTACTTCCTTTACCATTAACTGTTTCATTCAATACGATGCCGCCATGCTCAAACGCCACAGTTAAGGTATCTTCGGTTTCGTTAATCACCTTAAACTCAGCAATAAGGAGCTCAGGGTGATTGACTTGACTCTCAAAAAGACGACGCTGATCTGCTAGGAGTTGAAGTTTATCACCTAGGAGGCGAAATGTAGCTGGGACGTGGCCAATGGCTGTCGATTGGGAAATAAGCTCAAAATTAGGGTCTGCACTTGAGCTATATTGTAAGTCAGCTCCGTATAAAAACACTTCTTTGAGAAGGTTCTTATTAAGGGTAACGGTTGCTACACTCGCTGTCGAAGGTGGAGTAACGCCAAGCTCTGCTGCTTTAACATCGCTTTTTTCAAGTGTTTTTTTGTCTTTAGAATTAACACCTGATATTTTTTTGCTCGTAAGCTGAAATGTCTCAACCAGAGACTTCGAAGGTTTTGTAAAATATTTTCCAAGGTCTAAGCGTTCATTCGACCCGCAACCCACAAAGAAAAATGCAGCAAAACCTAGCGCGTTTTTTTGTACTAACCGAAATAAATTAGAAAAACTCATGAAATCCCCCTTTTCAAGCCGTAAAGGCCGGGGAACCATAGCAAAAATGCCCTGATTTGGCTAGTCAGCCAATATGGCTTTCCTATGTTTTTTTTAAGCACCTAATATAATTGCGGAACTCCCATTAGGCCGCTTGCTCAGACGTAGCTTTTTTAAGGTCTTTGGCACGATTCAGGTCAGGCAGCATCACGACAAATCTTGTATGCGGTGCATGTTTATCGACTGTTATTTCGCCGTGATGGTCCTTTGCGATTTTCTGGCAAATTGAAAGCCCAAGTCCCGTTCCCTTGCCAACTGGTTTGGTGGTGTAGAATGCTTCCATAATTTTATCGACAACTTCTGGGGGAATGCCTTTTCCGCTATCAGTTACGTCTAACCACACTGATGTACCGGTTCGTCCTCCGCTAACTTTAATCCACTTTTCAGCATTATTTTCAACGGCATCGACGGCATTTCCGATGAGGTTAATGAGGACTTGAGTAAGTTCCGAGGGATGGCCATAAGTTATTAGGTCATCGGGGACATCGACCGTGACCTCAACCTGCGCTTTTTTAGCGTTCTGTGACGCAATAGTAAACGCATCTTGGGCGACACTCTTAAGGTCTACCTGCAAAAATTCATCAGATTTACTATTACGAGATACCCGTTTTAGGCTATGCACGAGTCCGGTTAAGTGATTGCTACCTTTTTCGATACGGTTCAGTAGCTTAATAAGGTCAGCATTAGCAGCCTCGTCGTGCTTGAGCTTTCTCATCATCAATTCTAAGTTGCCAATAATGAGAGAAAGAGGGGTTGCCATATCATGCGCAATCCCAGCAAGGGCAGCACCCATCATGGATAGCTTTGCTGCTTCTTCGACCTGCTCTTGGGATCTTTTTAATGCTTCGTCGCGCTCCCTTTGTTCAGAGTTATCAAAGATAAGACCATCCCAGAGGCATTCATCATTACCAGGGGCTGGTTCAGCAAGAATTTTGATGTACCTAACACCTTTTGTGGGATGGTTAAACACAAATTCAGTGTCGAGTCGTGTCGAGTTTTCATTAGACTCTTTGAGCGAATCAGCGAGCAGTGTAAGAGAAGGTGCAGGAAGCATGGAAAAGATAATTGGTCCATTCATAGCAGCATCTGGACTTACCCCAAGAATATCCTGTGCCTTACGACTAACATAAGGAAACGAGATCATCCCCCCTGATGAACGGCGTATTTGTACCACTACAGCGGGTACAGAGCGAATAAACCGCCTCGTTTGAAATTCTTTTTCCTGTGACTTCTGTGCAGAAATAATCCGGTCAGTGATATCTTGAAACGCACCAGAGACCCGTCGATTTTTGCCATCTGACTCCGACTGGCACCGGCAGTGTAACCATCTTTCTTTGTCTTTCAAATTTAGTCTAAAATCAAAGTCAATGATCGTATCTTTGCTAAATAAGGTTACAAGTTTTTCTTCAACATATTTTTGTGACTGAGGATCCACGAGTAAGGGCAAGTTTTCAATAAAAAACGAGCTTTTTACCGTAACGCCAAGGAGATCTAAAGCAATATCCCCTTCAAACACGGTTCTAGGTTCAAGCTGCTGAAAGAATGTTCCGATTTTCCCGATTTGTAATGACTGCTTAAGTTGACTCTCAACCCGCTTACTGTGGGTAATATCTCTTATGGCTAAGAGACACCCTGCACTTCTAGATTTACCTATTATGTTGATTATAGGCTGAAGTTCAATGTCTAAAGTGAAGATAGTCCCGTCTGCACGCTGGTGCGAGGACTCTAGTTTTTCAGGGGAGCTTGACTTAAGCGCTTGATGAAATTTATGTAACTCCCTAAATCCGCCAATACCAGCTGGGAGTAAATTATGAAAGGTATGTCCTATCGCATCAATTTCTTGAATACCGAATCGTTCGACCATGTAAGCGTTCCAGGAGGTTACTTTTAGTTCCTCATCTAATGTGACGTATCCAATGCCTGAGAGAGAGCGATAAGCATCAGCCACGTTTTTAGGCGGCATATTATCTAATGAGCTCCCTCCATTTGGCTCAGTAGATTCTGACTCATTCAGTTTTTGCTTTTCGCTACTCATTTATAGAAATTCCATCTCCCCAAATTCTTCCACGCGGTCATCAATTAATTCATTTGGAAATGACTCTGACCACATACATTCAAAATCGACGCGCCCACCAAGAAAATTCGCAGAAAATCTATCAACGGCCAGTCCAACAACATTATGTGTCTCATTGAGATCATAGGTGGGAAAGATTTTTGGTAACATAGGTCGGAAAGTTTTCGACTCATGCTCGCCAATTTTTAATAAAGCAGCGTGTTTTATCGGACCAGCAATCGTATTCAGTGTCTCACCAATACAAGAGTGGATCACCGGGATTGTAAGAATTTTTGGGTTAATTCCTGTGGCATGCGCTGTCATGAGCCTAGCCTCACGAGTTGTAAACCTTAAACTTAGGCGCCATAAGCATTTATTTGCAAGTTCGAAACTAATAGAACCCATCCATAAATCCCGACCGTCGTTAAGTTGAACAGTAGAATTAGCCAAAGTCACATTGCTGCCGTGCATTAGCTTAGAAAGTTGCTCGATGCATTCCTTTCTAACAAATTCAGTTGTGTTCACTCCTGCCATATCCGGTCCTCATGCTTAAGCGGAGGAGTCTCCGCTCCTTTACTCTTCGGTTGATTTATCTGTTACTTTAGATTTGGAAGGGGGGGGGGAGGCTGGTGTGGTTTAATATCCTGGAATAGTTGATTATTTTTCCTTAGCCCGCTCTCTTGAGCCAAGGTGGTGGGGGGAAGTCAAGAATGGTATCTGTGTTATAGCGTTTCTTTAATTGGTCAGGACTTGTTTTAATCACGACTTTGCGAAAGGCTTGATCAATTTTCAGCCATTCTTCTCGTTCTTTTCCTTCAACTCCTGCTTCGCTCAAGCTTTCTTTTAGTAAATTATGACGGTGGTCAAATAGTTCAGGGGTCACATTGATATGCATATGCGCATCGAGGGGCATCCGACCGGAATAGATTTTTGGTCCTCCGGTCAGCTGTGAAAAAAAGTTTGACTGCTGAGACTCAATAATTTTTTGATCAATACCATCAAA
>JACCDO012030102.1_pt1 | contig 11627 bp, 10 predicted proteins | sample 7446101 | NCBI WGS metagenome assembly JACCDO01 (sample SAMN15323440, study PRJNA562643) | freshwater metagenome | isolation source: river surface water | place: USA:Blue River Watershed | collected 2017-08-16
ATTTGATATAAGTAGATGCTTTACGCATAATTATATATGATATTAATCGCTATAACTAATTCATTCGTAAGACTATATATTAATTATACGACAATTTTAGTTAGACTAGATTCATTTGATATAAGTAGATGCTTTACGCATAATTATATATGATATTAATCGCTATAACTAATTCATTCGTAAGACTATATATTAATTATACGACAATTTTAGTTAGACTAGATTCAATTGATAGTGGATAATAAATTAATTAAATAATTTAAATTTTAGATAACAAATCTTTAAAAATGGATTATTAAAAAAGTATGATTATAAATCAAATTAATGATAAAAGTCTAAATGATTTTAGATTAGCAATTTAGGCAAATTAAAATCATTTTTGTATTTTTAATGAAAAACCAAAATAAATTTTATAATATCTAGAAATTAATCAGAATTATTACTATCAGATGAAATATTATTTTCATTTTTCTTTATTTCATTAATAAGTTTATTAACTGGATTATTAATAGATTTAGTTTCTTCATATTTCTCTATAACTTCTTGTAATTCATTTTGTGGTGAATCAATAATAATATTATGTAAAGAAGTATTATTTTTATCTAAAATAAAGTGTTCATCTTTTTTTGTATTGTTTTTAATAGATGATAAGATTGAATCACTATCCGAATCTGTATCATTAAAAAAATCATTTGAATCATTATCTCCTAAATTATAATTATCATTAATACGTATACTTTTCTTTGGCTTATTAGTTTCACTAGTAATATCATTTAAATTATTACGAATACTATTAAAATCTGTTAATGGATTATTAATAAATGGTTCTTTAGTATATGTGCTTTTTAATAAAGATAAATTATTTACATCATTACATGCCGAATCATTTTTATCAAATACAGCAATAACTATTCTTGAAGGAGTCATTGTAAATTTTAATCTTTTATTTTTAAAATTAATATCATTTGTAATTAAATATTGTTCAAAGTTTTTTATTTCATTATAAATAAGGTCTTTAAAAATAAAGTAAATATTTAATCGACTTGAATCATAAATATACTTAATATCAGCTTTTTCTTTTTTATCTAATATATTGATACTAATTTCATTGTCATTCTCATTATTTTTATTAGATTTAAAAGGTTTCTCAACATGAGTTTTAAAACTATGTAATCTAATAGCTTCATTTTCTAATAATTTTGAAACTTTATTTTTTACATTTTCAGGAAAATAAATACGAGTATTAAAAAGATGTTTAAATGTGTCTTTTGAATTAATAATAATTTTAGTAGCATTCAATCGTATATTAAGAGGTAATTGTAATTGACTACTAATTTCAGTTGCAAATATCATCCATCTATTTTGAAATTCGACTGCTTTATCTAAATTATCTTTTGCTTTTGATATTTTTAAATAACCACTTAATATTGTTGTAATTACACTAGTAAAACTAAAAATAAATTTTAAAGTAAAGGATGTTTTTGGATATTCTGATTCTGAAATAGAAAATTGTGAAAATGATATAGTTGAACTTAATGTTGAGACAATTAAACACCATATAGTGACACGATTAATTAAATTAGTATAATATTCAATAGAATTATTTAAAAGTAATATATATAAATTAGCAATATTAAGCCAGTTGATGATTGTTTTAAAATTATTTAAATCCCAATTACCACCTCTATCTAAATTAGAAATATATTTTGAAGTGAATTCTTCATCTTTTAAAGAATAGTGGTCAATATCATTTATAGTATTAGATTGACTTTTTAAATTGGTTGATAAAGAACTAGCCATTAATAATAAAAATTATAATTATATTTAATATAAAATCTTTATTAATTTAAAGATAATTATTAATAATAAAAATTATAATATATAAAGATGTCTGCTAAACCATTTGTATCTGTTATATGTCCTACATATAATCGCCGTCGTTTCTTACCTTACTTATGTCATATATTTAATTATCAAGAATGGCCGGCTAATCGTATGGAATTAATTATTTTAGATGATTCACCAGAATCAAATCAAGATATAATTGATAAACATAATAAAAATAAAAATATTAGATATATTCATCATCCTGAAAAATTAAAATTAGGTAAAAAACGTAATATGTTAAATTCTCTTGTTAAAGGTGAATATATCGTATGTATGGATGATGATGATTATTATCCACCTGACCGTGTAAAAACTGCAATTGGATTTATGCAAGGTCGTAAAGCTATTATTTGTGGTAGTAGTGAAATGTATATTTATTTTACTCAATTAGATAAAACATATATTTTTAACAAAATAGCAGAACAACATGCAACTAACGGAACATTTGCATATCATAAATCTTTTTTAAAGGACCATAAATATGACGATGAAGCTGAAAAGGCAGAAGAAAAAGTTTTCTTAAAAGATTATACAGCACCATTAATTCAATTACCTCCTTTATCTTCAATTGTATGTATTGCTCATACAAATAATACGTTTGATAAAAATAATATTCGTCAAAATTTAAAACCTACTGCAATGAAATTAAAAAACTTCTGTAAAGATAAAACATTATTAAATTTTTATCGTGAATTAGCTAAAGAACATGCTACACCAGAAGACCAAATTGTTGTTAAACCACCTAATCCAGGTGTTCCCCAAGTATTTTTACCAAATGGACAACAATTACCAGTAGAAGTTGGTTCAAATGGTATTCCAATGGTTTATTTACCAAATGGTCAAAAGGTTCCTATTTCAGAAATAGAAGAAATGAATAAACGTATTCAATTACAATATCAAGAGCAACTTCAATCTGAATTACAACAACAAATGAATGCATTACCAGATGACTTAAAAAACTTAATAAATTCAAAACCTTTACCATAGAATAATAACTTTATTAAATGAATATATTTATTTAATAAAATTAATTTTTAGTTTCATTTATAAAATCTTCAATACTCAAAATCATTAATGCAATTATAGCAAATGCGATACCAATTGCTTTTGTAGTTCCAAGATATTCTTTAAAAAATAATATACCAGCAGATGTGACTATAATATCACTCATAATATCCCATGATAAATTTAAAATAGTTAATGATGTATATTGTAAACCTTTATAAAATAAAAATGGAACAAATCCATAACCAATACATGCAAGCCATATCCAATTTTTATTAAAATTACCTAAATAAACTTCTTTTATTAAACCTAAAAATACTAAATCAAATATTGCTAAACATGTTCCAATTATTGAACCAATTAAATAACCATTCATTATTTATTATATATCTTTATAAATATTATTAGGACTGATTTATAATAAATTTATTTATTCTTCAATTGAAATTTCAGTTGAATTATCCATATCATTCTTTATATTATTTTTAAATTCATATAAATCAATAGTGCCCATTCTACAATTACATGATATACATATTGGTCGTAAATTATCAATTGTAAATAAACCTCCATATCTTTTTGCCAAAATATGTCCCATATGACAATTATCTTTTTGAATTTGATTTTTTTCACAACAAAAACACATAGCATAATCTAATTCAGTTGAATGATTATTCCAAACATCTTTTACAATATCTGACTTATTTACAATCTGATAATCTGGATAAATAAGTGGATAATTTATATCATAAAATAATTTAAACCAATCAATCGGTAATCCTATATAAAGTTCGTTTCCATTTTTAGATTTAGCAGATATTTGGTCTCGATATTTAATATATTTTTTATCAGTTTCATTTGTTCTATGTTTTATAACTAATTTAGCATATAATTGCATAAATGATTCTTTTACTTTTAAATTTATTTGTTCAATTTTATCAATTAATTCGATTGAATTAGTTATTTTTAGAAATTGTATTAAAGTTTCACCGGTCTGCATACGTATATTTGCCATTTTTTTTATAGTTTTTTCGATATTAATACCTGGAATACGTGGTTCCACATTTTCTTTTGATAAATATGATTTATATTTTTGATTAAAATATTTTAATAAATCCACATAAATTATATGTTCGTCCGTATTTGAATTTGATAACAGACTATTTTGAAATTCATCTAGAGGATAATTACGATTGACCATACGATAAGTTTCACTGATTTCTTCCATTGATTTACATTCTTTTATATGTATCCAAATTGGATTCTGTAAAATAAACTCCGGATTAGTCTCTTTTAAATATTTTAGAGCAAATAATCGATGCATACCATCAATTAACCATAATTTTTCAGCATAATAACCTAATAATATACGATTATCATATAATAAATCTTGATATTTAATAATTTCATTAGCAATTTCAATAACATGTTCTTTATTTAATAAACGTTGAATAGTAGGTATATCAATTTCAAGATTAGTTAAAAGAGTATATGGATGTATTTTACGAATTTGAACTCTAGATATTTGGTCAATTAGAGAACCATATTTACGTAAATAAGTATTTGTAATAGGAGACATTATTAATTTAATTTATATTATAAAAAATATGTATAAATATATATCAAAATTTACAAAAAATAAAAAAAATAGAAAAAATAAAAAAAATTTGATTTAATTTATAATGAAGAAATAATATTGATAAAAAAATATAATACATATTTTAAAAACCTAAGATGTCTAACAAAACTGCAATTAAATCTGTTATTCAAAATCAAATGCAAGAATTTGCAAAGCAATTAGCTGGCAAATATTCTCAAATAAATGAAACTGAAGCTTTAACTATGGCAAATACCTTAGTTGAAAATTTAGAAGTTAAAATTCCGAGACGTGAGCGTGTTGATGACGGAAAGCCTCGTTTTTATAAACAATCTGGTTATGGTTTATTTTCAAAAGAAATTCGCGATACTGTTATTCGTGAAAATCCCGGATGTAAATTTGGAGAAATTAGTAGTAAAACTGGTTTAAAGTGGAAAGCTTTAACCAAAGAACAACAAGAACAATACAATGAAAAAGCTAAAACTTTACCACCTGTATTAGTTAAACAAACTGTTAAAAAAACTGTTGATCCAAATGTTCCTAGATATGTACCGGTAAGTGGTTATAACTTATTTACCAAAGAAAATCGAGAAGAAATTAAAAAGAAAAATCCAGGTGCTAAATTTGGAGCAATGTCTCATTTAATTTCTGTTGAATGGAAAGCATTAACTGATGCACAACGTGAAGAATGGAATGTTAAAGCAAAAGCTTTACCACCTGTTTTAGTTAAACCTAAAGTTGATGATAATGCTCCTAAAATGAAACATATTAGTGGTTATATGTTATTCTGTAAAGAAATTAGAGCTTCTATTGTAGCTGAATTTCCAGGTATTACCTTTGGTGAAATTGGACAAAAACAATCTGCTAAATGGAATACTTATACTCAATCTGAAAAAGATATTTGGAATGAAAAAGCTAAAGCTTTACCACCAGTTGAAATTAAAGCTAGAAAGGTTAAAAAAGTTAAACCTGAAAATGCTGAAAAACCTAAAAAATCAAATGGTATTAAAAAACCATCTAGTGCATTTCAATTATTCTTAATTGAACATCGTGATAATATGAAATTAGAATTATCTAAATCTAATCCTGATATTTCTAATAATGAAATTAAATCACAAGTTTCTGATATGTGGAAAGCATTACCTAAAGACCAAAAGAAACCTTATTATGATGAAGCAGCTAAATTAAAAGAAGAATATAATATTAAAATTGCTGCTTTACCTAAAGAACAACAAAATGTTTCTACTGATGAAGATGAAAAAGTTTCTCAAATTTCTCAACAATTAAAAGAAACTACTTTAGATAATCAAGAACAAGAAGATAATGAACAAGAAGAACAAGAAGTTGAAACTGTTCCAGTCGTTATTAATAAAATTACATATTACTTAGATAAAGATACTAATAATCTTTACAATGAAGAAGGTGAATATGTTGGTTTATATAAAGATGGTAAAATCAGTCAATAAATTAATTTCAACAATTTTTATTTTTTAAAAATAAGAATCTGAATTTTATAAAATAAAACTCTTCTAGGGTCTTTTTTTTGAACAATGTTTCACGAGAATGACACAATCCATTCAAAATCTTGAAGCCGGGTGAAACCCTCGTATATATTTTGAAGCCGGATTTTTATAAGATAAAATGAACAGTTGAACCCGGTTTCAAATAATTGACACCGGGTTTCACAAAAATGACACAATTGTTTTTATTTAAAGATATTTTATTTAAATATTATAATATAATGGTTTATAATTGTGAAAGATGTGGTTATGAAACAAATAGACATGATATGTTAATTAGACATTTTAAAAGATTAAATACTTGTAATGTATATTTAAAAGATATAAGTATTTCAGAATTATTAACTAAATATAAAAAAAATAATGATAACTCTGAAACTAATTTTAAATGTGAATTATGTAATAAAACATTTAATTGTAGATCTACTAAATATAGACATTCTCTAAAATGCTCTATAAAAGTTAATGATTGTAGTAATAATGATAATATAAATTATGAAAATATGTATTTAAAAAAGGAAATTGAATTATTAAAAGCACAAATGCATATTAAAGAATTAGAAAATAAATTAAATATTAATAATAATGAAAATACATCCAACTTATTAGTAAATAATAATGAAGTTAATGATAATAAATTAATTAATAATAATACAACACCTAATAATTCAATTAATAGCAATAATACTATTAATAATTCTAATAATAATTCTAATAATAAAACAAATAATTCAATTAATAGTAATAATACAACTAATAATTCTATCAATAATAGTAATAATACAACTAATAATATGACAAATAATATAATTGCAATTAATAGTGATTTAACTAATATTAAAGAACATTTAGAGACAAATAATAAAATTTTATCATATTCAAAATTTGATGTTTCATTGTTATATGATAATGATGGGATTGGATTAAAAGAATTAATTGATAATGATATAGAGTATTCATTTAAAAATCATAATGATTTTTTAAATTATGCAATGAAAAAAATATCATTTAATTGTCAAACACCAAGAAATATTAATATGTATTATGATGATGATATAAATAAAGTTGTTGTTAAAGTAGCAGATGGTATTACTAGTAATTATAATTTAAATGAAATATTTAATGATTTTATTAACCAAATAAAAAATATAATAAATAAAGCATGTAAATATCATTATGAAAAAAATAATATACAATTTTCAGATACAAGCTATATAGATGTTAAATTAAAAAAATATGATAATGAAAATAGTGAAAATATTATATTTTTTTTAGATTTAGTTTGTGAAAATAAATTAAAATTTAGAGATTTACATAAATTTAATTATAATATTAATAATAAAATTGTTAAAGAAGAAACAAAATTAAAAAGACCTATTGATTTAACAAAAGAAGAACCTATTGATTTTGAAGATGAAAATAGGTTTGTTTTACATACTTATCATAATAAAGATTTTTATAGAGATATTCAACAAGATACATTATATGAATATACAACTAAAAAATTTATAGGTTTACGAGAAGAATATGTTCATTTGTTAAATGGTCGTGATAAATATGGTAATTTTATATCAGATAAAAAAATAATATAATAAAAAATTTGATTAAAACAATTTTTTAAAATTAATATATTAAAAATTAATGTCTAGTTCTACTCAAACAGTTACACGTAATTTTCCTAGAAAAGCTAAAGAAATTTTAAATTCCATTAGTATCGATAATAATACTAATGTTTCTCGTAAAGTAAAAACTAAACCGCTTCAAATTGAAGATGATTTTATAGTTCCTTATACATCTGATGATGAAAAAAATGAATCTGAACCTTTGCCTTCAAAACCATTAATTAAATCATCAAAAAAGACTGACTCGATTAATGTTATTACTAAAACATTGAAAAATACATCTTTAGACCAATCTAAAACCAACTTAATAAATGATATTCATAAATATTTAAAAAATATTAAAAATGATAATATTCGTTTATTAAAAGAATTAGATGTCTTAAGATGGGTTTTTGCAGATGAAACTTTTCTATCAACTTTAGATAATAAAAAAGAAAAAGAATGGGGTAATAAAATTATGAATATTACCGGTAATAAACAATGGACTACAGTTTTTGGTCAAGAATTAGTTCATGAACTATATATTTTAATTAATGAAGATATTACAAGACCTCCAAAAAAGGAAAATAAAATACCTGATTGGATGTCTGATGAACATATTATTGAAGTCAAAACTAGAACTTATAAAACTGAAGGAACTGCTGGTGAAAAAATACTTGGAACACCTTTTAAATATGCTAATATGCCTAGATTACATTCTAGAGAATTACGTATAATTTGTGTAGGCTATCAAGAAGTTGAAGCGGATATAAAATTTGGGTTATTTAATCCTAGAAGTGAAGAACATAAAACATTTATAAACTTTTATAAAGAAATGAGAACAACTTATCATAAATATACAGAATTATTACAAGAATATATTAAAATACATAAAACTAATAATTAAATACCAAATGACATTAATATAATTTTTATTTTAAATGATTTATTAAATTCAACTCACTTAAACTCTATTCTTTTTTAAATATTTTTTTTTATTATAAATATAAAGTTATTTATAATTTTATTTAGGTATATTACAATTATGTCTAAAAACAATATTTATTTAGAAATTATTGAGAAAAATAAATCAACTGATTCTCCTAAACTATCGAATATTAATACTAAAAATATGGTAAATGCTTATGTCGCCTATATGGCTAATGACCGTGATTTAAAAGGGGTATTACTATTAAATTATAATTTAAAAAAATTAGGTAGCAAATATCCGTTCGTTGTTTTAATTATTGAAAAAGTATCTGAAAATGTTAAAAGAATTTTAAAAGAACATCATATACCAGTTATTTATTGTGATTTAAGAGATACATTAAAATCATTTACTAATAATAATGAATTAATCGATGCTATTATTAATAAACATTATTATGGTAAATATTTAATTTTTGCATTAACTCAATTCAATAAAATAGTTTATTTAGATACTGATTTATTATTATTAGAAAATATAGACCATTTATTTGAATATGATACTACACCTACTGAAAGAGATAATCAAAAAAAATCCTTCTCTAGAATTTATATGACTAATGATATGCAAGCAAGTGTTCAATCGGATGGACAAGTATATGTTGTATTAACTACCAATGCATTTAATAGTGGTGTTATTATTACTGAACCCAAAATGGAAATTACAACAGTTTTATTTAGAGAATTAACTAATTTAGGATTAGATGGTTTTTTAAAAATAAACACTGACCAAGATATGTTAAATAAAATTTCAAATTCAGGATTTTTAGAATGTTCTATATTACCTATGATTTATAATTGTTCTCCAACAGTTGTATCTGATTTTATTAGATTAGGGATGATTGAAAAACCTAAAGTAATACATTTTATGTTAAAACCTAAGCCATGGGAATTAATTGATGCAAGCGTTGAACCTATTATATTTTCGAATCCAACATCCAAACATTTATATTCATTATGGAATAATTTATATGTTGAAATGGTAAATAAACGTTATTTTGAAATACAACCGGGTAGTGATAAATATGCAGATAATTATTTTTGGGGGAAAATGACCCCGAATGGATGCACTATTGAAGAAAAAATAAACAAAATATAATATAAATATTAATATGAATAAATTTAATATTTACGTTATTCCATGTAAGCAAGGACAAAAAAAAGATGGTGTTCAATATGGTGGAATTGATATTTGTAAAAAAATGCATCTAGAATACCAATTAATAAATTATGATAATAGAAAATCTATTTATAATAATTGGAATAATATTGAAAAACAATTAAATACTTTAATAGATAAAAATGAACAAAAATGTTTATTTTTAGGAGGAGACCATTCATTAATTGTTCCTATTTTTAATCATTATTTAAATAATTTTAAAAATAATGACCTTTTTCTAATATATATTGATGCACATGCTGATATTAATACAATCGAATCTTCAAAATCAGGTAATTATCATGGCATGCCATTAAGTTTTCTACTTGGATTAAACTCACAAAATAAAAAAAATAATTTACTAAAACCAACAAATTTATTTTATATTGGATTAGATGATGTTGAACCACAAGAATGGACTATATTGAAAAATAACAATATAAATTACTTTAAAAAAAATGATGATATTTCAAAAATAATAAAAAATATAAAAAGAAAAATTAAATCATTATCTAAAAATCCAATGATTTATATAAGTTTAGACGTAGATGTATTAGACTCTATATTTTGTGATTCAACTGGTTATCCTGGTAAGAATAGATTAAAACCAAATGATATAATAAAAATAATAAATTCATTTAAATTAGAATTGATAGGTTTAGATATAATGGAATTTAATCCATATTTAGGAAATAAAAATAAAAGTCTAGAAACAATTACATATATTTTAGATAATATTTAAAAAATAAAATATCTTATTCTAATAAATTTAAATATTTTTATTAGAATTAGATTATAATTTAATAGTTATATCGTTTGCAAATCGCATTGTTCTATATATTTCATTCATAATAAATTTTCTACCCGTATCGGTTGCATATAAATCTTCTCCCTTATCATGAATGATAATATTATCAATGTAATATAAATTTTTTTTTGATTCTAAATCTGGAATAATAATACTAAAACTATATTTACCATATTCCGCGGATAATCTAGTAGATGTTCTTCGTAATTTAGAAGGACTAACAGGCAAATCTAAATCAGAAGCCGTTATATTTTGATTATTATAATTTGAATTACTCATTGAAATAATAACTATAAATTTTTGAATTAATAATAGAAATTAATTAAATATGAATTAATCAATTTTTTTATAATTTTTATAATGTAAAATATTTTATCATATGGTAATTACTCATATATAATCCAAAATAAATATAATTACTAAATGTAATATAAACACCATAACCATAAGAATGATATCCTTCCGATAATTTAGGATTACTTTTAATATAATCAGACACAGGTGTTATTTTAGGAACACATGAAAATAATGCGGCTTCATCTGAAAATGATGAATAATAAGTTCCAATAATTAATTTAGAACGTGAAAGTAAAATCATATCAACAAAACTAGATATAATTGCATCTGAATTATTACGTTCGAATTTAGATGGATATGTGATTAATATTTCTTTATTTGGAAATTCATTTTTAATTTTATTTATAATTATATCCGGTGTATTCGAAATTATTAATAATGGTAAATTAGATTTAAGATGACGGATTATATCTATAAATTCATTTAAAGGAGAATTAATTATAAAATCAACTGGATTATATGGTTTAGACATAAATATAGGATTATTTATATCAGCAGAATCATAGGCTTGTTGTATACCACGATAATGAATACCGATATAATTACGATTTAGATAATTGTCATAATTAGATAATTCTGCATTAACGACTTCCGAAAATTTAATAGTTTGATAGAATTCGTTTTTATAATATAAAAATTCATTTATATTCATTGATTTTAATTTAAATTCATGACCACCCATAATAACTAAATAATCATATTTTTC
>JACCDO010904958.1_pt1 | contig 11626 bp, 13 predicted proteins | sample 7446101 | NCBI WGS metagenome assembly JACCDO01 (sample SAMN15323440, study PRJNA562643) | freshwater metagenome | isolation source: river surface water | place: USA:Blue River Watershed | collected 2017-08-16
ATATAATAATTACTAATAGTAGAAACAATCAAGCATATGCATATAATGAAGAATTAAATAAATTTATTTTATGTGATAAAAATGAATTATTGGAAGAATTAATTGATTTTAGATATGATGATTTAATTGGATTTTTTGAACAATATAATGATTTACTGTCACCTAAATTAAAAGAAACATTAGAAAGGTGTTTTTTATTAAAAAATGATAAGAAATTTGTGAAAAATAAATGCAAAGAATTTAATGTAATTATTTATAATAATTGCAATAAAGATAATCTTAAATTTAATCCAGTTGAGACTATAAATGATGACAACACTACACCTATTATTGAAGACTAAGATTTCTTAATTTTATCAAATAGCATATTGAATTCATTAAAATAACCAATATCAAAAATGTAATCATTTTTATTTTTACTATAAAAGCAAGAAGTTTTATCTATATTCTTATCAATGCATGTTTTAATTAATGGCTTTATTTTTTCCATATATTCAAATCTTGCTTTTATTTTATCTGTAAACAAATTTTCATTTTTAAACTTATTATATTCAATACATGACTTAAAATCATATATATTATTATATAAGCATTTTTGTTCATATTCAGCTGGATAATGTTCTACACTATTAAAATTTCTATAATTACTCATTATAAATATATATTTATATTATTATGTATTTATATAGTAATTAATATTTTAACTTTTGCATAACTATTATAGATGCCAATTATAATATGAATTTAATGATTGATATTATAAAAATTGAAAATATATATACTTATTATATTAATAATAAAATTGTTGTATGTCTACTTCACCTGAAGTATATGAAGACCTATTAAAACAATTGAGAAGTTTTAATTTACTTGATAATAATCAAATAAATGAATTAATATTTAAATATATTAACATGAAACGTCCAACAGATTCTGTACGTATGCTAAATAAAGATTACAGGACAATTGAATATGATAATATTGAAGATAATAAAAACAAAATTGACAAATCTAATGGACATCAATTTTTTAAGGATATTTTTCATTTTCAAAATTGTATGATAGAAGGTGTTAAAATATTCTATATTACTCCTTGTAATAAACAAACCTGGGTTAGGTTTAATAAAGATTTACTTAAAACAGGAGTTATACATAATATAAAGTCAGATAATCCATTAAATTATGTATATTATTCTTATTATTTACTAAAATTATATCGTGTATCTCTACATACTATGATTAAAGCAATTAATTATATGTATTCTGACCAATGTAAAAATAAAAAAATTCGTTCTCATCCTAATTATAATAAAGGCCGTCAATATTTTATTACAGCAATTGAAGCAAGTCTTGTTATGATTAATGAAGTATTGATGATGAATGGATTTGTTATTAAAAATCCAAAGTTGTATCTAAGAGATAATCCAGATAGTGTTAAAATTACACGTGAGACAGTACCTACAATTATTAATCATTATAATCATGTATTAACTTTAGGTAGTAACTCACAAAATAAAAAATGGATAGATTCACTCTCACCTGAAAAATTTAAAGAAAACCATAAACTTTATAATCATAAAATGTATAGTGCTATTTTGTCAATAATTAGTCCATGTAATTTTTATACATTATGTAATATTTTATATCGTTATTCAAGTTGTCTTTTAACAAATAATTATTTTCATAACATTAAAAATAATATTCCAAATCCAGAATATATTGCAAATATTATTACAATTGAAATTGAATAATTTTTTTTATTGTAACTATTTGGATACTACTATTTATAGATTAAAAATGATATAAATAAATCGAAGGTTTATATTAATAATGACAAGTGAAATTAATCAAATATTAACACAAATTCAAGAATTGAACCAACCAGATAAAAACATTTTATTTATTAATATGATGTATGATACAAAATTAATTAATGATAAAATAAAAAAAAATATTATGTATAATTTATTCTTAAAAAAAGAAAATTTTGTTATGAAAACAAAATATAAAGATGAAATGCTAGCTTTGAAAGTGGAAAAAGATAGAGAAGCTTTCGAACATTTTGAAGGAGAATTATCTGATTTAACAATATTTTTACAAAAAGTCAATAATTATGAAGATAATATTGAATATAGTGATGTTGATGAAGCTGTTTATAAAGTGATTAAATTATGTGAAGCTTCAAATGTAAATTATATTAATGAAAAAGGTGAAACTATATTATTTCTAATTTTAAAGGAATTTTTTAATGGTTCTTTAGATTTTAGCAGTGATGGTTGTGATTATTCTACTGGAGATATTTTGAAAGCAATTATATTAAATGATAATTTAGATATTTATCATAAAAATAATGACGGTATTGATGCGATGACATATGGTAAACAATTATATGAAGAAGAGAATGGAGAAGAATGGGAAGAATGTGATTATAATGAAGAAATCGATAAAAAAGATCCTTATGATGATTCATTACCATTAACCATCATAGAATATAGAATTAAACTAGATATGAAAAAAATAAAAATTGATTTATAAATAAGTTTGGAAAAAATTTTTATTAAAATAATGAATTCAACACTAGACATTGTCAATATTGTTACAATGAATCTTGTATCTTCAAATATATCTTCAAGGAAATCTTCAAGGAAAGGATCAAAGAAATCTTCAAGGAAAGGAACGAAGAAAGGATCAAGGACCAATGATATATTCTTAGAGGATTTCTAGGATAAATTCTTAAAAATATTCAAAAGAAATTGAAGAACATTTGTTAGCCACAGTTAAGCAAAAGCTAATCAAAACTGTTTGCTTGATTTAAAAAAATTGATTTATTAATTATTTTAATTAAAATATTAATAATTTAATGACTCTTGAAAATATACATATTGCAATTTTAGGACCAGTTTCTGCTGGTAAGTCAACATTTTTAAATGCTTTATTTTCTAATACATTTAGTGATATGAAAAGAAAGAAAACAACTATGTTACCGCAAATTTATCATACTACTAAGAATTATAAAATTATTGATACTCAAGATGAAATTTATGAAAAGAACCGTATTTCTAATGAGCATATTTTAAAATTAAGAGAAGAAAATAAATATTGTCAATCTGATTTCACAGAACTTAAGTATAATGTAGAGTGTATTGATGATTTTATTAATCTACCAGATAAAACAGCAACTTATTCTATATTGGATATGCCTGGTTTAAACTGTGGAGGTGGTGATAATATGTATTTCAATTATATTTCACAAATTTCAAAAGATATTGATATTTATCTTTTGGTATTTGATATTAATTCTGGTTTAAATACAACAGATGAAGTTAATATTTTAACTGTTATTGCAAATGAAATTAAAAAGAATAAATATGGTTATGTTCATATTATTATTAATAAATGTGATGATGTTGTTTATAAAAGTAATAGTTTTAAATTTAATGACGATGAATTACAAGAATTATATGATAGATGCGTTGATACTACTAATAAATATTTTAAAGATATTAAAGATATTTGTGAAGTAAGTATTTCACCATTATGTGCATCTGATTTATATGTATTTCGTAGTATTAAGAATAATATCGATTCAATTGATGAAAAACATTTAGATAAAATTATTATGAATGAATGTGGTAAAAAAGAACTAAATAAATTAAACTCTTTGTCAAATAAACAGAAATATATTCAAGGATTAATAAAACAAAAACAATCAACATTATACGATGATTGGATGAAAGACACGGGATATAATATGTTTAAAAATGATTTAAATAATATTACTAGTAATTATAAAAAAATGATTCAACATCATATTATAATGGAATTAACTAATATTAATTCAACTACTATTACTGATTTAGATTATATTACAGGTAAATTAGTTATCATTAATGATAGATTATCAAAATTAACAAATATTGATAAAAAATATAAAAAAACAGATTTAGATGAAACAATTGATGATTTAATAAATAAGATTACTGGTAAAATTAATACTTATATTAATGAAGGTATGAATAGTTACAGTGGTTCTACTATTGAACAAGCTGATAGTTTTATTAATAAAATCAGTTCTTTTGCAGAAAAAATTAAAAATTGGTTCATTGGTTCAAATCCATTAGATGAATCTAAATATAAATTAATTGATAAGCGGTATTTATTATTAAATGACCAATTATTAGTAAATTATGATGAAAAAATCTTTGCAGAATTATATAATATTTCTAAATTAGATATTAATAAATTTAAGACATCTATAAATAATAGTTTAATTGTAACAAAGGTTGAACCTTATTTATATTTATCACAGATTATTATTCGACTATTAAAATCAATTTATAGTATTACTAATAATAAAAAATGTCAATATATTTCAACAACATTAGATATATATTTTAGTAGCGAAGTTCAAACTAGATTTCAATGTATGCCTATTGATAATAATGAATTAGATAAATTATATAATACAGGTATTGAATATTCTCAATATTATGAATACATTGAAGAATTATTTACAGTAATTGCTAAATTAACAGATGATAAATTAAATTATCATATCAAATTATTAGAGACTTATATCAATGATTTATCTCGAGGAGCAATAATAATAAATTATCATAAATATAATTTAAGCATTTATAAATATTGGTATAAAACTCATCTGTATCTATTTAATCAAATTCCAGAGATTAGTTATATTTATTATCGTTTTGGACATAAAATAGATGGTATTGAACATGTTTCTGTTCATGATGCTTATAGGTCAATTGATGCATTTAATAATATATCTAAAAGAATGGATAATGTATTTAATATTTTAGTAGATATTTATTCTAATGATTCATCTCCTTTGCCTAAACCAGTCGAAGATCAATTTTTAAGTGCAGATGAAGAAAATAATTCTGAATCTGTATCTGAATCAACAGAAGATTACAGCGATAATGATGATGATAAGACTGTTTATGATAAAGCATCTCGTAATGCTTCTGTTAGACTAAAAAAGACAATTAAGTTAGGTACAAAATAAAAAATTGATTTATAATTAATTAAAGTTAAATTTATTATAATTTTAATGACATTTAATGGAGGAATAAAACCAATTTGGATGCAACAGGAATATAATGATCCATTTAGTAATAATAATTTTGGTTCATTACAACAATTTCAACAATTTCAAAATTTAAATATTAAACCAAAAGAAATTATTCCAGTTAATATATTAAATATTAATCAAACACAAACTGAAAATAATAAAGAAACTAAAACACCTAAAAAGAAGAAAGAAAAAATTCCAGCAGCTGTTCGTAAGATTGTTTGGAATACATATATTGGCAAAGATAATAATATTGGTAAATGTTTATGCTGTGATGCTGAAGAAATTTCTAATACAAATTTTGAATGTGGTCATATTAAAAGCGAAAAAAATGGCGGAGAAGTAACTATTGAAAATCTTCGTCCAATTTGTGGTCATTGTAATAAATCTATTGGTGGTAATAATATGGATGAATTTATGGATAAATATAAAATTAAGAAACCATCTAATTGGAATGGTATTAATACCAATTAATTGTAAAAATTGATTTATTAAAATGTTAGATTAAGAATTATTATTTATAATGTCTATAGACAAACAATATGAATATGTAACTGAATGTGAAAATAATATTTTATTTGTTGATATATATTATTCTGATAAAATATTACAAATTCATGAAACAGAACCAATTAAAAGAAATATTATAAATAATTGGGAAAATATAAAATATAAACCAATTCGAATTATTTATTTTAATTATGATTCACATAATACTAATATAAATGAACTTGTTAAAATAAATATGAGAAAATATGGCATAAATAATGTTAGAGGTGGTGATTACACTAATTTGGAATTATCTCAAAAACAAATTGATAAATTAAATTTTGAATTATTGGGATATGATTATTGTATTAATTGTAGAAAATGCCATCGTGATTCTGAAGATTGTCTTGGTAAAAATATTGACACATCTACATTTTTACAAGATTGTAATGATTATAATACAATTTTAGTAAAAATTAATTATATTACTAATATTTATGATAAAACATGTTTATTAAAAAATCAATTAAACGAAATTATGTATATTAGATCATTACCTGGAAATATAAATAAGGATAAATTTAATACTATATATAAAAAATATATTATGAATAATAATGATCCTGATAATATGACAGAATTAAAAGATTATTCTATTAAAAAAAATGAATTAGAGAGTATATTATTTGATAAAAAACTTGAGCTTATTAATATATATAAAGTGCATAAAAGTGAATATTATTTAAAAGATATATTAACAGAGCTTTATAAAAGAAAATTTATTCATATGGAAAAATTTATTTAAATACTTATAATAATGAATCAATTTGAAATAGATTTATTAAATAATCCTGATAAATTAAGCTGGATGCATAGTCTATTAACACAGCACCAATTTAGTGAAGAATTCTTAATTGAAACTAATGGTTATTATGACTCATGGAAATGTTTAAGAACACAAAAAAATCTATCACCATATTTTTGTTTTAGATATTTATATGATAATGAATTTGACAGTGCAGATGATTGGACTGATTATAATGATGTTAAAAGATATCTATTAAAATTGAACTATACTGAAGAACAAATTAAAGATGAATTTATTAGAGCAATGAATGATAGAACTTAAAGCTTTTATTATATTATATAATTAATGTCAGTCAAAAAAATATATTATGAGAATTTTGTATTAGCAAGTGAAGTTTTTATACTAAATGATGAAATGGAAGGAATATATAAAAGTTATTATAAAACAGATAGTAAAACAGATATTAGACCAAAATTATTTTGTAACTATGTTAATGGAATTAAGCATGGTGAAGAAATAGAATATTATGATAATGGTCAAATTAATAGGATATGTTATTATGTTAATGGTAAATTAAATGGAGAATCAAAAAAATATAATTATGACGGTACTTTAGAAAACTTAGAATATTATGAAGAAGATTGCAGACATGGTGAATGCAAGTACTATAATGAGAATGGTTTATTAGATGAAGTAATTAATTATATTAATGATAGTATGGATGGTAATGAAAATTAATAGATATCCAAAATAAAAAATAAAGTTTTTATGGGAAAAATTGATTTATAATATAAATAATATTTTATTTATATTATCAATGTCATGTCATTCATGTTATAAAACTAATAAAACATCATGTGATATTTGTGGTTATAAATTAACTGATTCTAAATCAACTGATTCTAAATCAACTAATATTTATATTTTAGAATGTTCTAATAATAAAATCTATGTTGGTAAAACAAATAATCCAGAATTTAGACTTGAACAACATTTTAATAATTCTGGTTCAGCATGGACAAAAAAGCACAAACCTATTAAAGTTATAGAAATAATTCCTAATTGCGATGATTTTGATGAAGACAAATATACATTAAAATATATGAAACAATATGGGATTGATAATGTTCGCGGCGGTTCTTTTTGTCAAATTGAATTAAGTCAAGAAAATATTAATACGATTAATAGAATGATTAATGGTTCAACTGATAAATGTTTTAAATGTGGTGGGAATCATTTCCATTCTTTTTGTCCTAATTTAGAAAAACCCACTTCACAAGTAGTCTGTTTTAGATGCCTAAGAGACGGTCATAGTGAAGATAATTGCTACGCGAAGACTGATAAAAATGGCCAAGAATTAATTAATTTTGTAGAAGTATATTGTTGTGAATATTGTGATAAAGAATTTGAGACAGAAAAAGGTGCACGATTTCATCAAAATGTTCATTGTAAATCTAAAAAATCAAATAATAAATCAAATAAATGTTTCAGATGTGGAAGGTCTGGACATTATTCTGATTCTTGTTATGCAAATAGTCATGTGAATGGTGATATGATTTTTGATTAAATAATATTTTTCCCATAAAAAATTGAAATTAATTTATTAATAACCAATAATACTTAAAGTGTTTATGGCTGTTAATCAGACCAAGACTTATAAACACCAATATCTTATTAATATTGTAGAGAGTAGAATATGGCCAGCAGATGATCCACTTCCTGGTCGTCTTCGTAGTATTCCATTTTTGAACCCTCATGAGAATCATGTATTAACCTCTCCTGTTAGTGCTGATTCCCCATATTTTATTGCTTATAAATATGGTCTTTCTAAACACCCACATGATAGGGCAGTTGAAATGTTAAAGAAGAATCCCCAGTTAGTAGATTTGTGGGGATTGATTCAAAATCCTAATCCAAATATTGCTCCTCTCTTGGAGCAATATCTTGAACAATTTGAGCCCGTTGACTGGAGAGCAATATGTAGGAGCAATAATAAGGTGATTCTTGAATTTCTGGAAAAACACATAGATAAGATTGATGATGATTTTTGGCGACACATTTCTGGAAACGAACATGAAATTGCAATTCGTATTCTTCAAAACAATCCCCATAAGATTAATTTTGAAGTACTATCAGGTAATCCATCTGGTATTGAAATCATGAAACAACATATGGACCAGATTAATTGGGATTTTTTCAGCTCTAATCCGCATCCAGATGCTATCCGGATCATTGAGCAAAATTTGGATCTTGTATATAGTAGTAGCTTGTCACAAAACCCAAATGCATTTCATATACTATTTGAAAATCAACATATTATTGATTTTGATAGTCTCTTGTATAATCCAAGTGAAAGTGCACTTGCATACATTGAAGCATGTGCAACAAAAATTATTAATAATAGAAATATCTGGAATCTTGTAGAAAATCCTAATGGATTGATGTTGGTTGAAAAACTGTTAAAACAAGGAAAAATTAGCGAAGAGGCAATTATGAATTTCTATCCTGAACTTGTTATGAATAAGTCATTCTTTGATGTGGAGTAGGATTACCAGGAAATGAGTAAGGAACGGTCCAAAATTATTTACAGTGAACTTATGGAGAAGGCATTCCATCCGTCTCGTGTTTCTAATTGGTTAGATTATCATTGTGATAACGGTGGGACTCCAGAAGATTTTGAGATGTAACAAAGTAATATCAAAAAATAAAATCATTTTTTTATAAATAAAGTTTTTCAATAATTTTCAATTACAAACCACGAAGGACGGTATAAATTGAAAATATTAAATAATTTAGTTGCGATTTCATCATCACCAATTACATCGTCTACTGTATAATCCTTAATTTGTTTAATAGCTTGACATATATTTGTATTTAAAATATTAGGATGTTTCTTTGAAAATATTAAGTCAGCAATCATAACACTAATATAAAGTTGCTCATTATATAATTCTAAAGTCTTACAATCACCTGGATCAACCGCAGTAATCAAATCAGATTGTGTGAAATCGACAAGTTTTACTTTTAAAGATGGTTCTACCAAAATATTATTTTTGTTTAAATCACCGTGAACATATCCTAATTTAAATAGAGCATCTGTAGCACTACATAAAGAAGAAACAACTGTAAAAATTTCTTCTGGACTATAATCCCGAGTTGTAAGTGAGTTTATATATTGATTTAATGTTTGACCATAGATTTTTTCCATAGTGATCGCTATTTCACCAGGCAATTTATATACTGAATAAAATTTAGGTACATATTCGGGAATTTTCTCAGAGAATTCAACTGTCATTTTTAATGCATTTTCAAGGTCACTATTATCCAGTCGATTGGTATTTAAAACTTTAATAACAACATTGGTAGTCATAAATAATGAACCTTCATGAGATTCGTGTACAAGATGAATATTATGTTGTTGTTGTAAAAAGGTGTCCATTATGCTCACTTGTGGTTTATCATTAGTTGGTAATAAAGATTGTTTTTGATTAGTAGAATTCATTAATATTATATTATATAATTTAAGAGCTAATAGATGATTAATCAATTTTTATTTAAAAAATTGATTTAACTACATGTTAAAAACAAGATTTAAATAAATAATAAATGTCAAATATCCAACAAACTATTCAAAGATTAAACATTAAACATACAGACAAAGTAGTGTTTTGTGTTGATATTTCAGGTTCAACAGGTGGATGTTAAGTTCTTTCTTCACCATTATTATATTCTACACTAAGTTTATATTAATATAATCTAACATCTTTATACCAATATATTATTTATTTTAACTACTAAACAATTGAAAATATCGTGGTACATTATAAAAAATTGAAAATATTTATATTTATTAAAGCATTTATAAATTGTGTTATGACAGAGATTACATCTTCTCAAAATAATAATGTTGAATGTGCAATTTGTTACGATAATTTTAAATCATCTCCTATTTCTCTCATATGTGGACATAAATTTGATGAAAATTGTATTGTAGAATGGTTCAATAAAGGTAATCACACATGTCCTTGTTGCCGAGCAATTATTCCACAACCAATCATCATTAATAAAAAGCATAATAAAATTAATCCTCCGCGAATTACTATTAATTATAAGCGTATGTATATTTATTCTAATAATTATATTATTTCAATATTTATTATGATATGTATTGAATTATATAATGATATAATTCAATATAAAATTCATAATAAATATGTTAATAATGATGATGTATTATTAATATTTTTATTCATAACAGATATATTTTTTACAATTCTAATTGCTAATAGTTTATTATTAATATTATATGGAATGGGAAATCTAGATTTACAGATAGATGTGAATGATTATATGAGTTATATTAAAAATGATAAACATGCAGAATCTATATTCAAAGGATTTTATTTTTATTTTGTTTCAATTATATTTTTAATAGGATTAAGAATTCCAGCTTATTGCAAATCATGGAACTATCTTAATGCTGATAATATGAAATCATCTAATGATGCTCTTTATATTAATATGATTATTTCAAGTGTTTTACATACAGTATTATTTATCCTAATGACATATTATTTTTGGATAAGTTATAAATATATTAAAATTAATGCGAAGATTAGACGGACAACTGCTTCTTAATATCATCAATTTATTTATAAACTACTTCAAAGTGAATGGAACTATGGTTAATTATAGTCCATTTAATTCTTTATAAGAAACAATTTCATTTAAACTTTTACATTCTTTTACAAATTTATTATTAAAGCTGGAACAAACTAAATTACCAATTGAAGAAAAAGATAGATTCAAGATAAAATTTATAATGAAATTGTTAATGATTTTCAAGTAAAAGACAATGAATATTTAGAAGAATATAAAACTTGAAAAATATGATACAGATTGTGCAGAATATATTAAAAATTGATTAATGTCGGACGTTGACACAAACCAAAGGTTATTCTGGATATTTTCAAAACTTTAAAGTTTTGAAAAGCCAGATTAAAAATTGATTAATAAAATATTTATATTTATAATTATTTTATTAATGGATACACAATCAATCAATCGTTATAAAGTATTATTAGTCGGTGATAGTAAAGTTGGTAAATCTACCTATGTTAATTATTTATTAACAAATAATATTAAAGAAAATTATGAACCAACATTAGGTGTTGATGTTCATCCTTTTGTTTTCAATACTAATTATGGACCTATTATTTTTGATATCTGGGATTGTG
>JACCDO012097792.1_pt1 | contig 11626 bp, 1 predicted proteins | sample 7446101 | NCBI WGS metagenome assembly JACCDO01 (sample SAMN15323440, study PRJNA562643) | freshwater metagenome | isolation source: river surface water | place: USA:Blue River Watershed | collected 2017-08-16
TCGGCTGATAGCGCATCCATTGCTCCTGCAAGCATCTGAATAAGAGCATCTTCTGTGTGGGCTTCAGGACCATAGGGCAGCACGCATAATGCAAGAGCGCTCACTGGATACCCATTCATTGCGTGAATATCTGAAATAGCATGCATGGCCGACACCTTTCCGAATACATAGGGGTCGCTGATAAACGAACGAAAGTAGTCTATCGTATGCACCATAACTTCTCCATTCACTGGCGGTTGAACCATCGCTGCATCATCCCCTGACTTGCCCCCAATCCCACTGAGTACTTCTGGTCGTGCATGCAAACGGCTCTTCACTGCTGCTAACGCGCGTCCCAGCACCTGTGCTCCCACCTTGGAACCGCATCCACCGCAGCGCATGCGCGCCTTCGATAGCATGTCTATAGTAGCCTGTCCCATAGACTTAGCTAATGCTGGTACTTCATCATCGTCGTCAGATTGCTCTCGAAGCTTTCTACGTGCGGCGCGACGCATCTGCACCATCATGTCTTCCTTGTCTGGTAATTGAGTGCTGTAGCCTGCCATCCACTGCCTGTCGATGCGATCTTTCAGGTCCCAAACATAAGCGCCCTCGATGCCAAATGCACCTTTCGATGCGATTGCGTGTTTGCTACCAGTTCCTATAATTCCTAAAAAGTCGGATTGCGGAGTCCAAGGTATCAGAGCTTGACCGCACAACCGCGCGCGCAAGTTGGCTGTCAAGGGTGGACCCGCACGAACGGCAAACACACCAGCCTTTGGACGAGGGCTTTCAACAAGATGAGCAACATCTCCACAGGCAAAAATATCTTTTGTGGACACACTCTCCAGCGTGGGACCGACACAGATGAAGCCCTCGGCGGTGGTGGCCAGCCCAGGCACTTCTTGCAGCCAAGATTGAGCTCTAGCGCTTGTACACCAAATAGCTTCATGAAAGATATGCATCTGACCATCTTTTTGAATCAAATATCGCTCGCCCGTTGCAGAGCCTGTACCTATGTCTACTATATCAGAGTTGCAAAAGACCTCGATTCCCTTCTGTTGCATTTGGTGCAAGACAAGACCTTGCACGGCATCATTATGGCTGTTCACGAGAGTAGCACCACGGTTGTATATACTAACCTTTATCTGTTTGGGGTCTCGTTTTCTGGTAACCAGCTCGTTCGTCAGACGTGTATGAAAGGCGAATGCGAGCTCAACGCCACCAGCACCGCCACCAACTACTGCAACGTGAAATTTTTTTCCAAAAAGCGCATGATCTGCATCGACAGTTGCAATAGCAAGAACACGCTGAAGAATTATCTCCCAACGAGTACCGAAACTATCGATAGGCTTTACTGGAGTGACGCAATTAAAGTCCGGATTTTGAGGCAATGCACCCGGACTGATACCGATATCAATACTTAATACATCATACCTGACAGGCGGGCGGCCATCAGAGCAATGTACCAGTTTTTTTATTGGGTCTATTCCGTTTGCAGATGTATGCAAAAGACGCACTCCGGCGAAACTGCAAAGGCGTCCAAGATCTATATGACACTCTTCGCGTGCATATATACCTGCTACATATCCTGGAAGCATACCACTATACGGAGTCTCTACATCGCGAGTAATTAAAGTCACACGAACTCCTTCAATTGGTTGCATACCCATCATCTTAATGGTATGAACATGCGCATGACCACCTCCAAGCAAAACGAGATCTTTTACAGGAATCGACGGTATCATGGACGTATTTCAAAAATAGTATTAAGCTACAATCTAAAACACTTATATGTTATAATATATTGCTGGATTTCTTATTTGTTTCCAAAGAATCAATTTAAATGGGGGGGGGAGGATCCTGTTGTAATTTTGCACGAAGTAAAAGAACGAAATGAGGGAGGGAAGAAAGGTTTTCTTCCTGTCTTTCTACTTTTTGTTGATAACAAAGAGCATTTCTTATACTCCAAAATTTGTTTTTTTGCGTGATAATTATTCGGTGTGACTTCAACTTCTCACCCTGCGCTATTTTCGGAGGGTGAGAACAGCATCAATAAGCATCTTTATAAAACGCTTTAGTTGTTTTCATAAAATTTAATATTGCGATCATGTCGTTCCTAGGATTAGTATCAGAGAAAGCTCCAAAAAATATGGAGGAGATTGCTCGCCTGAATTGGATTATTAAGGAAATGGAGAGGATGAACGTTTCCTTGCGTGACGAACGTGATGTGGCTAAAACATCCTACGAAGGAATGATCGAGCACAACAAATCCCGGGACAAAGAGCGAAACGCGTTACTAAAGCAAATTAATAAGCTGAACATGGAGATTATGCTGGAGAAAAAGAGTTCATCTGGTTTGCAACAAAAAAATGGAGCTATGTCCATTGACCTCACGTTACGCAAGGAGGAAAAAAAAGTAATGATGGAGGAACAAATATTCAGTCGAAAACGCGTAAAAGAAATGGAAAAACAGCTCAGTGATGATCGCGCTAAGCGCTTGCGCAATTTGCATGAAAATGAATTGTTAAGAAAAAAAAACGTGGAATTGGAAGCGCGATGCGGCACTGCTGAAACTGCAGCGCAGAAGGCGGGAGCTGAACTTTTAGAAAAATTACAAGTATTAGAAACAACTCTTGAGCTGGTGGCTACACAACGTCGTACTATCGAAGCGCAGGGCTTGGAAATGTTAGAACTGAATCGTGAAGTCACTGTACAGAAGGAGTCAATGAGGGATTTATCGGATCGCTGCCTACGTTTAGAAAGACAATTAGCAGAGCGTCAAAAAGAAAGAGATGCGTTCGAGACGGAGTCCTTTCGTCTGCGTCGAGAAATTATGCAAATGGGTGTCAGCGCCTCGGAGAAAGCTGCGGCTTTCTCGTCTTTTGAACCGCGCAGTCGAGCGGGAAGTGCAGCGGGACTGACACGCGCCAACACCACCATGTCCGGCAGCCGCTCTCGACCTTCAAGCATGCGAGCAGGCTCTCCTGTAAGCTTAGCTACAGGTAGTTATTTTCCTCCCGGAAGCGCGGGTAACCTCGATGCGGGTAGTACGTTTGGTACGGACAGCAGTTTCCAAACTTATAGACCGGAAGTGGACAACGCTCCACTGATCACTCCGCTTGCCACCCCAGGAGATCGAAGACCGCGCACGCGGCATGTTAGCACCACAGCGGCAGACACGCGCACGGGAGGCAGCATGAGTCCAGTGCAGCGAAATGGATTGTCGAGAACACGGACTGAACCGCTCTTGCCACGGGTGGACACGATGTCGATCGAAAGCATTTCCACTGCGGAAATGCCTGAAGCATTAGATGCGCAGAGTGTGCATTTCGACGAAGGGTTCCCTGCGGCCAGTACGATGTCCTCTACTATGGCCAATACGCATGTCGTCAGTGCAGACTCACCTGCCGTTCATTCATCTCCCTATCCCCATTCGGCATCACCCGCATCGACACGCAAAATTAACAAGAGTCGAGATGCTCTTAAATTAGAACCAATGTCTGATTTGGCTGCCTCTTATTTAGCAAATACACGCTCTCCAGGAGCTGGGAAAGCGTTCAATTCCAGTAAAGGAAAGGTCCACAAAGGCGTGAACGGCAGTCTGAGTAGCATGTCCATCGAAGGTTCAACGACTCCCATGTCTAAAGTGAAACAGCAGCATTTATCGGAACGCTCAGGTAGTGGATTTGTGGGACAAGGCCTCGGGCTGCGGGTGGAGCCGTTACCCCCATACAGCGCAGGGGGTGGGCCCAAGGCCGTGCTAGCCAGAATCCTCGCAGAGAGCCAGTCTATGGATTGACATATTTGTATAGTTGTAGATTATTATATAAATATTGAATGAAAGAGAATGAAATACAAAGAAAAAACATACATCCTTTAAATCCAATCTTTTGCTGCTAGTGAATCAATAGGTCGACAGCTCAAGACTCATTGTCAGAATTCGCCTCGTCTAAAACTGTTGGCTTGCGTTTCTGATAATCGCGAAGGAAGTTGATGGTATCTGCTTCTGCGCTGTTGGCAATGGCCTCTGATAGTGCGGTAGACCCTACGGGTCTATGAAACATATAGAAGAGGGCGCGTCTAGCGTGATATTGCAGTTGTGGATCAAGTTCACGGGTCGCTTTAATTAAAGCTGGACTGACACGTACGACCTGTCGCTGAGTGAGGACATGGACCCCAGCTCCAGCTCCCTTTGCAGCGACTTTCAGTGATATCACAGCAGCTTTGCGTACTTCATCATCATTTTTGCTGTCTGCGGCAACGTTTACGACTTTATCCAACAGATGTTGCAATGCTGCAGCGGCGATGCTGGCTCCAGGAGAGCCGTCTGCTGCCCATAGTACTGCTGACGCATTACATGCTGACATTTTCACCATAGAGCGTTCGTTATTCATGCCCTGCTCGATCGCTCTGAACACTTCGCCCTGTGTAGATGCAGCTTTGACACCTCCCGCGCCTACATATACCGCTGCAGCTCCGCTTAAGGCACCCATGGTTGTGGTCCAATTCGCCGAACTTGTTTGCGCAACGAGTTGCGTAATGCAATCGACAGTTGCCTCTTCATCTGTATGAATAGACAATGCACGCAGACATTGCGCAGCGGCTGAGCGAATAAATTCTTCATCTTCAGTCAACAGGTACGCAATGACTGTCGTACGCACTTTCTCTAGTGAGGCTGCACTTGGGGCAGCAGTAGTACGTCGAAGAGTTTCGCCAAGAGCTTCCAATATAGATGAGCGAATCGCATTTCCTTCTGCCACACTACAAGCATTAGAAAGTTCTGTGAGAAGACCGTCGGTACGTGCACTGATGCTCATCAAAAGTCCCAGACCTGCAACGGCGCGCTGGCGGGTCTGCTTACTTGCATCAGAAAGTGCTTTGACAAATGTCGTCTGCAATTGAGGTGCGAAAGCTTTCAAAGACGCCCCACCCTTTTCTAGCAATATGCACAAGGTGTTCAAAATGGCAGTTTTCACATTGGATGGGAATCGGTCGCCTGCAACACGGATGAGGGGGCCCGTAGACTTTATCAGGTAAGGCTTGAGCGATGCAGATGAAGTCATTTTGAATAGCTCACCCATAGCGTCCGCACATGCCTCGCGTTTTTCTGGTGTGGCATTGACGAGACCATAATTATAGATAGCCAAGAAAGGCTCTAACGCTTTGGGGAGAGCCAGCATGGGCAGTTCCAGCTGCCCTTCTGCATTAAGTAGTATGCTGCCACCTGCACGGTGTCTAGCATCAGAAGCAGTCGAAGCGATACAAGAACGCATGAACTCTACTTGCGTCATCAAACGGTCCATCGGGACTTTTTCTGCAACGGCACTAAGAGCGCATCTCACAGCATCCAACAAGGGCTGGTAAGTGTCAGCTACGCGTGTTAATAATCCTTTCAGTATTAAAGGAATGTATTCTCGGTATTCTGCGGTTGAACCAGCGACAAATTGCTCCATGAGGAAACATCCCCATCGTCGGTTTTCGCGCGAGTCGTCGTGGTCAATTTGTTTGGACAGCTCCTGCATGAGCACATTTACGCCCTCTGTTGTGATTGCACCAAAGCACTTTGAAGCGCATTCACATATATCTGAGCGCAAGATTGTACCGGCATCATCACCATTTGCTGCCAGAGAATCTACCCGCGTGAGCTCGCTGACGAAGGAAGTGACCATAGCAGTGATGTGATATTGGAACATTTTGCCACTCGCGTTAGCTAAACCTCCCAGCACGAAACAACCATGAGAAGTCATAGGAGACCGAATCACTGCAGGGACAATAAACTCGACGATATCACGAGGGCGTGCGGACAATAGCTCTTGTAATCCCAAAAGAGCAGTCTCACTTTCCACCTGCTGCGCAGCATCCGCCGGTTTGGATCGAATGCGTCGCATGAGATCAGGCACGATAATCCCAATTGACTGTGGACCAATCGCCTTAAATAGGGTTTGGAATGCTTTGGCTGCTTGTTTACGAACACTTTCAGAGGAATCGCAAAATCCTTGTTGTAGTGCGGGCACAAGAACGTCAACATAATCTTCGATCTGGCGTTTGCTACTGGAATTGAGGATTTCAGCCAAACCGAGGCACACTCCCTGACGCATAGCTGCATCGGGTGAGTTCAAACCGCGAGACATATACGGCATGACAGTGGGAAGAATGCGATCACCCAGCTTGGATACTGTGTCTCCGAGGGCACGCCCTGCGACCACTCGCATGTCATCACTATCACTTGCAAGCTTCTGGACCAATTGCAACACCAGCTCACCCATGATCTCCACCATCGCTCGAGGAGTATTTGTAACAACACTTTTCCAAACTTGCAATGCTGACTGACGGCATGGACCAGATACATCATTGCGGGCAATATATAGGGAGGCCAAAATGCTTTCAGTAAGCTTATTACCAATATGCGCCTTAATAGTTGCCAACACTTTGCCTGTGCTTCCTGCATTCTCGTTCTCATCTTCTTCGTCAGCGTCCGCAACATCAGTGACCCCTTTGGTATCCCCGACCAGACAGAGCAACTCGCCCACCAACTTGATCGATGCATGTCGAATGCGCCAATCGTCGTTAAACATGCCGTCGCATAGCGATGGCAAAAGCTCGGACGTGTATTGGTGTCCAAGTGTTGAGACCACTACCTGACCCGCGCGCAATGCAATTTCACGCACGCTTTCTACGGAGTCACTGAGACCGCCCAGAACAACAGGTAATGTGGTCGAGATATGTTGTGCGAATGGTTGCGGCATGGCAGTGGGCAAGAACGACAGTAACCACAACAATCCTTCTCGCGCCGCATATGACTGGCTGTTACACAGCGGCAAGGTCTGCTGGAGTACATCTGCCAGCCTCGCAGCACCCAGAGCATTGCAAATATCTGCCAGACCTTGTGCCGCACCGCTGCGTTCGACTGGTGAAGACTCCGTGCACAGCGTAAGCATGAGCCAAGGGACTAGTTCTTGCATGTCTTCCACCTCACCAACACCGCCTGCTAACGATCCCAGAGCTTTAGACGAAGTGGCACGCACGTCAGGTATAGGGTCTACTAAACAATCTTTCAGTCCTGGTAAAATTTGAGATAAATACGGCAATAGGAACTTCTGATCGGTCACCATGCTAACCATATTGCCTGTGATGGCAGCGGACTTGCGCTTAATGTCTGCTCCACGATCTCGCAATGCGCGAGACAAAATAGGAACAAGTAAGGCCAACGATGGTGCATCAATTGAATGCATGAATTCGCATTCAAGCAGCGCCTCTAGAGCTGTCTTAGTGCGGTTCGCGGGATCAGACAACGCAGCTAAAAGCATAGGACTTAAACGACTTATCTCTGGATTACGAATAACAGTAGCAATATCCTCCATCGCCATCTTGGCACCTTCCTTCACTTTAGGATGTGGGTCACTGCCTGCCTCAACAAGACGGGGAACAATTTGCGGCAAGCAAGCCGCTAATTGCTTGGGAGCACAATGCGCCATAGTTCCCAATAAGCGAATACTTTCTTGGCGCGTCTTCCACTGCGTCTCAGTAGGCAGAGAAGCCAAAATAGGTGCCAAAACTTGTTTAATACCATGCGCACTGAGACGTCCCATGATGGCACGAGCAGCACTCTGGGCAGCATCTCTCACGTGGTCGCTGGCATGACTAAAGCTCTTGAGAAGAGATGGAACGATAGTGACCACGTAAGGCTCGAACAGCAATCCCAATCGACCAGAGAGACACTCAAATGCGGACAATGCGCCTTGTCGGGCATTGTTACTACCTCCGTCGCAGCTCTCTTTAAGCCGATTCACAACATTGTGTGCCTTAAGACTAGCGATTCCCAGGCCTTTGACAAAAGCAGAAACACCAAACGCTGCACCACGACGCTCGCCATAGGTAGGCGCCTCAGTGATAGCATGTAGTAGGTCTTCAAATTGCTGGTCCGTGCTGCCTTCATGGCCTTTAAGCCGCGTCACCAAAGGTGCCAAACAATCAGCAACAGCGATCTGTACGGCTTCACTGGGCGTTTTTAGAGCATCCACAAGGGTTGAAATAATACCCTGCAACTGGGCCGTATCTTCTGTAGGAGCAAACTTACCAGCAGCACCAAGTAGCACTACTGCAGCTTCATGTCGCGCATCAAATGCATCCATATCTTCTCCAGCCTTGGCGGTTCGGCGCAATTCTGCTCCAAAAAAAGTCAGCAATGACTGCACATGCGCTTCTCCATAAATATCCACTATATCTCGACCGGCTTGTAGCATTGCATCACGCACATCAACTGAACGATCTCCTGCACCTACTGTGGAGACGAAGCGCACGACTTGCATGAGCTCCTCTTGTTGCTGACTTTGCGATATGCCTGGTGCCAGGAGCACTTTGTTCACACCAAGAGCACCTATTGCCAAAGACACGGCCACACGAGTTCCTACATGATCATCTGCTGCAGCCCGTGCCCCGCGAACGGAGGGTCCTAGTTGCTCAGGCAAGTTCGCATTGTATAATGTCTGCAATTGCTTGAAAATACCACGTGTGGCAGGAGAAGAAGTGTGCAGCATAGCAGCCTGCGCTACGGCTCGTGCAGCACAGGCACGTACAGTTTCCACCTTATTAGAGAAGATAGGTAAAATGGATCCAAAGCAAGCTTCGGCCGCAAGGCCTCCATCAGCAGCCCCAACCAGCGTCGTCCATGCAGTCCAGGCTGTAGCTCCCAAAGCACTGCACTCCGGCGCTGAATCGCATCTGGCAATAAGAAGATGCACGGCGAGCTTTTGCTGGAGCGTGATATCTCCAACAAGCTTTTGCCCTGCAGCAGCTAGTGACTCAAAAGCTGATTGCAACACACGCAAACAAACCGCGCGGACATCCACCTCCTCTGCGAGTAAACCTAGGGAACCGACGAGAGGCATCCAGTCGCTAATATTCTTGCCATTTTCCACACAAAGGCGGCGAAGAATGAGTTCAGGCTTCGGTTCAATGCGGACGCGACGTTGGGCTCGCAAGCACAATTCTATGACTGAAGATAATACTTCGCCAATATGTGCCTCGCGCGGCAAGCAGTCTGCCAAAACTTGAAACGTCATATCGCAGCCTGGCAGCGAAGTGGGCAGAGACAATAAGCATTCCAAAATAGGAAATAAAACCGCAAACGCTGCTACAGGTAGCCCTCGCCCACTACTTCGACCTGCTGCCGCTGCAGCTGATCGGAGCACGCGCACCAAAGGGCCCGATCTACGCATTAGGCGCTGCATGCGCTCCACCGCTAACGCCGCATCTGAAGTGAACTTCTGATAGCGAGTCATATGAGCTTTAGTCGTAGAAGCAACAGCACACAAAGAGTGGCATACGTCGTTCAGAGATTCAGATAGAGCGCCTGCAGTCTGTAGCGAAGCCTGCACTATTGCCCGCAAGAGCAATTCCGATTCAGCACTGACGAGATCATTGGTTAGTAGCGGCAGCAGCGCATTTAATAGATTGGAGTGCACAAACTTGGCTCCGCCAGAATACCCGCCCAACAAGGCAGCAAAAGAATTCAGCAAGCCACATGTCTCGGCCTTTTTCGCATTAACAGTAGCAGTAACGGAATCAATTCGAGCTCTTAACTCTGCACAAGCGTCCTCCACAGCAGCCCCTTGAACCTCCTGCGCTTTGCGGAGCTTTTCACTCTTGACACGATCCACCCAATCTTCATCTTCTGCTAAATCTGCACCAAAACCACCTTTGCGTGCTGATCGACTTTCAGTCTTTTTGCGGTCCGCATTGGTTATCTTAACGTCAACAGTCTTGCTTTGCACAGCAGTCATAGCTTCGGCTATAGCACCCGCAGGATCTTTAAATAATCGCATATCTTCTACAGAGAGATTTGACAGTTGCGAAGATGAAGCAACAAGAGAAGTATATAGCGAAGCTGACAACGAGTGCCAGAGCTGCTCGCTCCAGTGGCCTACGCCACCTTCCTGAGCCACCTCGCTGATGAGTCCAAGTGCAGTAATAGCTGCAGCTCGCGAAGCCTCATTTAAGCTCGCGACAGCCGTTAGGATACTGGAGCACACGGTCCGCAGACAGCGGTCGTCCCCGAAGATGACATTCGGGTCCTTCGCTAAATGCTCAACACGGCACGAAATCCACATGCTGCGGGCTTTTGCAGCAGAACCGCTTGTCGTCACAGGATGACAGCAAAGTAATATCAAAGAAGATAGGAACTCAAACGCTTCTATGCAAGGCTTTTCGAACACAGGAGCTTCCTCGGCGAGGGAGACCATAGCGTTGGCGATACGGTTACCAGGTGCTGTCCAAGCAGGGGTGGCAGCAGGCGCAACACCCCATTCTTTAAAATTGATACGCGACGGCTGGGCCAATTGTGCAGCGTATGCAGCTTCTTGTGTGCGCGCTAAGAGACCAACAAGGATCGCTGCTGATGCACCCAAGCAACCCTGTTGCAAATCTCTGCAATGAGCATACACACGCCTGCGCACAGCAGGGCTGGGATGCAAGAGACACATTTCCAACGTCTTGACTACTGCTGAGCGTTCTGCTGGGACAGAAAACAATGTGATGCTCTTGGCGCTTTTACCCAGCGATAGGACGGCGCAACGGGCCTCAGTGATGATCTCCTCCAGAGCGCGTGCACTGGCTGTAGCCAGGTCACCACTCGTGAGATCTTCATCAGCACCGGCTGCCGGCAAGAATGCAGCGGCCATGTGATGAACATAAGAGCCTTCCTTGACTAAAACATCCCAGTATTTGGCTCCTTCTTTAGCTCCAGTCAGCGCAGCTGCACTGTCATTCACAGCCGATGCTTGCAAAAGCGCTCTGAGCGCCAACAGGCAATCGCACCGATTAGTGGGCAATGGCTTCGCCAAAACAGCAGCCAAGGGAGCCCACAAATTATCAAAATGCGCAAGAAACGAACCGTTACGACTACATGCTGCATTCAGCGCCATCAAGTGCGCAAGAAGCGTTTTACCACTCAGACCGCCCTCGATCAATTTGCGCAGCGGTATGCACGCCATGGCATCAATTTGCGAAGCAAGCCAAGGGCCTGCAACGCCAGCAAGCAAAATACGCACATTTTCATCTATCTCTTTAGCAAGCAGTCCCGTTGGACCAAGAAGTTCAGTCAGCAACTTGGGCGCCACAGCTTGGGATACCTGTGCCTCGTCGGGTCTGGCCAGACACAAGTCGGCAGCAGCGGTTAGAACAGCAGCTGCTTCTGCGCGTTGACTAGGGTTCGTGGCAGCTCTATTAGAGATCGTGGCCATGATCTCGTCTACACTTGCGGCAATACCAACAGCGGAACACTTAAATAAGAGCGTAACAAGCAAGGATCGCCCGTGGGCACGAGTATCAGTACTGTCGCTTTTCAACATTCTCAAGCCACCTGTGACACCTCCACCTGTGGCAAAAGCATCAAGAGGGACCTGCAATTCCTCACATAATACACGCATTAAGCGCGAAGCATTTTCAGGTGCCTTCTTTATGAGTCGCAAAGCAATTACTTCTAAAGAGAGTTGTTCTACTCCGGCATCTGCAGCATCTTCAGCAGCCTTACCGGGTACACTAGACCATTCCGACGAAGTAATACTACGAAGAAATGGTTTTAGATGTACAAAAACTTTGGCCGGTATAGTTTGAGGACTTCCCGCGCGCAGCACGTTGGTTGACA
>JACCDO011147619.1_pt1 | contig 11625 bp, 15 predicted proteins | sample 7446101 | NCBI WGS metagenome assembly JACCDO01 (sample SAMN15323440, study PRJNA562643) | freshwater metagenome | isolation source: river surface water | place: USA:Blue River Watershed | collected 2017-08-16
CCTCAAGATAAAGATATGCCAAATTGCTTATTTATTTATGGTATGAAAACATTAGATACTAAAATTGATGATGAATTTGAAAAAGAAGTATGCATGTATTCATATGCTAATATGTCTGTTTTAAAAGATAAATTGTCGCCAGAATTATTTGACGAAGTTAGAATTGCTTTAGGCTTACAGCCGATGCAAGAAGCAGTATCAGAAACAAATAAAATATTAGAAAATGTAATTCAAAACCTAAAAAAAGAACATGAATTTCAAAAAAATGTTGATAACATGATAAATAGAATTAACGAAACAAATTTATCATCACAAGAGGAATAAAATGAAAATCGAAAAGACAAGATTAATGGAACTATCAGGTTTCAATAAAGGACATCAACCCTTATTAATGTTAGAATCAGGCCAACCAATTTATGCATATGACTTAGCTGAAATGATTCAACAAGAAATGCGTAAAGTTATGCAAGAAATGCAAATTCGTAAAGCTGAAAATGATATTATTAAAGCACAAGCGACTAGATCAGCTAGCGCTGCTATGGGATTTACTGGCGTAGGTTTTGCTAATCATCACATGCCTAAATCAAGACCATTTTATGGAGCTGGTGGTACTCGTGGCTTTCTAGGTCAAGGTTTCAGATAAATTTTTTTTTAATGTATCTTTACTTTTTTTTAGTTATAATTAATCAACTTATCTTATCAATTGGAGTTGATTATGAAATACAATTTCAAAGTAGGCCAAATTGCCTATATTAATTATAGTAAAAAAAGGTTAATAATTCCTGTAAAAATTGTCGAGCAGATTGTTAGAAAAACTGAACATGATGAATTGGTTGATTGGAATTTAATTACACCTGATAAAAACATGTTATTATGTTCAGATTTGTCAGATCCTATTTATTCTACACTAGAAGAAGCAAAAGATGCTTTACTAAGATCAGCTGAAAATGCTATTCAAAAAATGGCTGATGTATGTTTTGATATTCAAAGTAAAACCTGGCCAATAGTTGTTAATACTACTAATAATAGTCACGTGAAAGATTTAAAAAGTGTAGATAAAATAAAAGTAACACTAACAGATGGTACCATTGCTAACGTTTCAATTCCAAATGTTATAGACGATCTTATAACAACACAAGAATAGGTAAAATTATGAAAACATTAATTTTGGATGGATATAATTTATTTTATCGGGCTCGTTTCTCAGGAATTAAAGACGGCGAAACCACCACTGTTTTTAACTTTTTTCGTAGTCTTAGATTAATTGTTGAAACTACCGATCCTGATAAAATCTATCTTGTTTTAGAAGGTTATCCTAAAAAACGTTTCGAACAACATGCTGAATATAAAGGCACTCGTACGTATTTAGATAATTCAGATAAATTTAAAGAACAACGTCGTCAAATTATTGATTTATTACAATCATATTTTCCAATTCAAATTGTACGTCATGATGATTATGAATGTGATGATATTATAGCTTATTTAGCTCGTAAAGAAGAGGCTGAACAAAATCAAGTAACTGTTATTTCCTCAGATACAGATTTTATACAATTAATTACTGACAATATTAAATTGTATAATCCTGTTAAAAAGGAATATTTACCTCAACTTGATTATGATTATGTAACTTTTAAATCATTAAAAGGTGATTCTGCAGATAACATTATTGGTTTTACAGGCGTTGGTGTCAAAAAAGCAGAACAACTAACACGTGATCCTATAAAATTGGAAAATTTCTTAAACGAAAGCGATAATCGTCAAAAATTTCATTATAATATTGAATTAATTAAATTTCATCAATTATCAGAATCAGATATTGCAACAATTCAATATTGGACAAAGCCTCAAACAAATCAATTTGCAGAATTACGTAAAATTTTTACAGATCTACATTTTTATTCATTAACTAACAATACTGCATGGACTCGTTTTACTAAAACATTTGAAAAATTTTTTAATTAATCATGTAAATTTAATTTTTTTTCTTTATAATAAAATATAAATTAACCAAAGGAAGAAAAATGGAAAAAGTTTTAGATGATTCTACTCAAAGAACCTTAAGAGAACAAAAGGTTATTACAACCGATGAAGTGGCGATGAAAGTTGGCGATATTTTTTTAGCAGAGAATGTTTTAACAAAGAATAGACGTAAAATTGAAGTTACTTTAAAATTAACTGAACATAAATCAACCCCTGGGCTTTTGAAAGGCTAATTAAATTATGTCCGACTTTTTATTTTTTGATATTGAAGCACAACAAACTTTACGTGTAGGTGTAGAAAAGTTATATAAGGCTGTTGCTTCAACTATGGGCCCGCGCGGGAAATTAGCATTAATCGAAAGATTAGGACGTCCTCCACATTTAACAAAGGACGGTGCAACAGTTGCTAAAGCTGTTAAAATGACACATCCTGTTGAAGCTTTAGGCGCATCAATGATCAGACAAGCTAGTGAACAAACAGCTCAGGTCGCAGGTGATGGCAGCACTACAGCGACTGTTTTAACTAGAGAATTTTATAATAGAGCATTACAAGCATTACAAACAGGTATTATTTCACCTTCTGAAATGGCTGATCTATTAAAGGTTAAAGCACAAGTCTTATCTGATTATTTAACTCAATGCGCTTCACAAGTTTCAACAAACGAAGAAATCAAGCAAATTGCGGCAGTATCAGCTAATGGTGATATTAAAATTGGAGATTTAATTGCTAAGGCAATTGCCGAAGTAGGTAGTGCTAAATTAGTTACTGTTCAAAAAAGCAAAACAACTCAAACAGATTTACAATTAGTTCGTGGTATTCGAATTGATAGAGGATATATTTCACATTATTTTGCCAATACAGAAGAACGTAATAAATGTGTTTTAGAAGATCCTTTTGTATTAGTTTTAAATTGTAAATTAAATTCATTATCACAAATTTTGCCAGTTTTAGAAAAGGTAGCTGCTGCTCAAAAAAGTATTTTGGTAATTGCAAATGATATTGAAGAGGAAGCCATTCAGGCTATGGTAACAAATGCTACAAAAGGTTTATTAAAGATTGCAGCTATTAAATCACCTTTTTATGGTGAAAAGCGACAACAAATTTTGCATGATTTAAGTAATTCTTTAAATGGTAAAGTTATTCATGAACTTGATGAGAAATCAATGAATCGTTTGAATTTAACTGATCTTGGTATTTGTAAAAATATTGAAATTAGTAATCATGATACTTTGTTTGTGGAATGTGGTCGTAAAGATAAAGCTTTAAATTTCGATGAAGAAATCAAAGCAGTTGATAAAGAATTAGAAAATAAGGATTTATCAAAAGAAGAGGATGCTTATTTACGTCAACGTTTAGTAATTTTAAAAGGTGTTGTAGCTGTCTTATCAATTGGGGCGCATACCGAAAGTGAATTATTGGAAACATTTGATCGTGTTGATGATGCATTACATGCTACTAAAGCCGCGATGGATGGAGGATTTTTACCAGGAGGTGGTGTAGCATTAACAAGGGCTGGAAATTATTTAATGTTACAAGAAACAACAGATCTTAAAGAAAAGACAGTTAATAAAATTATTGCAGATGCATGTTTGGCTCCTTTAAAACAAATTTTAAAGAATGCAGATTTATCAACTGATTATATTACTGAAAAGATTAAAGAAAATGACGTCTTTAATTGGGGATATAATATTAGATCTGGTGAATATTGTGATTTAATTACAGCAGGTATTATCGATCCATTATTGGTTGCAACAACATCATTAAAGAATGCTGCTAGTGCAGCTGCTTCATTGATTAATGTAGGATGTGTTATTTTAGATAATCCTGCAGAATATCAACAGGAAGTGCAAATGGTGCATTTAGACGAAGAAATGCAATAGGATTGATAGTTTCACACCATACCTATAATATAGGAGGTAAAAATCATGAAAATTATAACTGATGATATTGGGATTGATGTTGCTATTATTAATAAGATAAAGCAGGAAAAAGAAAGACAACGTGACGAACAATTCGTGCAGTTGGAATTACCTTTATACGATTATCCTGAAATAAATCGTAAACAAGAAGAAGACGAATATAAAAGTACAGTAATAATAATAGAAATTTAGTGTAAAAATTTTATTTTTTTATTATAATCTTTAATTTCTACGTGTAAGTTATAAAAATATAGTTTATAATAATTTTATAATAAAAAACTTTTCTACAACAAACAAAGGCTATTAACATGGCAACAAATATTCTATCTGAATATCAAGATTTAATTAAAGAGAATCCTCTCCTTTCCCGTGATCAAGAAATTGCATTGGCTAAGAAAATTAAAGCTGGTGATAATAATGCACGTCAGAAAATGATTGAAAGCAATTATCGTTTGGTTATTAATTTGGCTAAAAGATATCATGAAAATCATCGTAATATTGATTTTAGCGAATTATTATCTGAGTCACAGATTGGTTTAATTAAAGCTGTTGATCGCTTTGATTGGGAAAAAGGTTTTAAATTTAGCACGTATGCTTGTTGGTGGATTAAACAATCAATCATGTCATTTATTAATGATAGTTATTCAGTAATTAAAACTCCAGGTAATAATCGTGTGATTATCGCCAAAGCTGATAAAATTAGAAAAGAATATCAAAATAAATTTGGATTTTTACCCTCAAATGATGAAATAGCGACCTTACTTGGCATTTCATTAACAACATTAAATAATGTCGAGAATTCTCATGTAAATGTTGTGTCAATTGATGTTGAAATTAAAGGTCCAAAGAATCAAGGATCAATAACAAAGACCAGATCTGTTGTTGAAACTATTCAGAACGAGGATGATACTGCTGAAAATTTAATGATTAATGAAGAATTACGTAAAATTTTAGTTGAATCTTTAAAATTATTAACGCCACGTGAAGAAAAAATCTTACGTTTAAGATTTGGTTTATATACAAGTGATGATGATATTGAAAATTTCCCAATGACATTATCTGAACTTATTGCATTACAATCAGAAGAGGTTTAATTATGAAGAACAAATTAATACAAGATATCAAAAAGAATGTTTCAGTTGTAAATGAAGGTGGTTTATCTTATAATGAGATTAGTGAAATAATGACACGTCAAGGCGATAAAATGAATCATTCAAATGTACGTGCTATTATTTTAAAATCATTTATGAAAATAGCTGATAATATCTCTAAAGAATACGGTTTAAAACACGATTATAATAAATTATTAGAAATCGCTATTAGACCTGATTTTCAAGAAGGTGTTATTGAAATTTTAGATCAAGAACTTAATAAAAAAGGAAAAAAATAAAATATGACATTACGTAAATTAAATATTTACCCAGATCTTCCATTAAAGCAAAAAGTAAATAATTCAGAATTATCACTCGAGGCATTAAAACCTGATATCAGAGATTTAATTGATACTATTAAGCATTATGAAGGTAATTCTTTTTTAACTACTAATCAAATTGGTTTAACTAGCAGAATTGCTGTACTTGATTTACAATCTATTTTTCAAAAGCAATTTAAAGAAGAAGAAAGATATTTGGTAATGATTAATCCGGAAGTTGTTGAAGCGTCTTCAAATAAAATTAGCATTCAGGAAACTTCAATTTCGACGCCTGATTTTCAATGTACAACTTCAAAGAGCGCATCAGTTAAACTTAAATTTGATAAAATAGTTTTTAAAACAATTGTAGATGAAACACCTCAAAATGAAGTTGAAGAAAATCAAAATGAAGTGAAAGTAATTAATACTAAATTAGATTTTGACAATTTTGAATTTGAATCATCAGAAATTACGTTTTGGGAAAGATTAGCATTTGTTTCACAGGCAGCTGTCGATCAATTAAATGGTAAATGTTATTTAGATACTGTGTCATGGTATAATCGAGAAAGCTTTATCAAAAAGAGACGTAAAACAGTTAATCAATTTAAATCTTGGGTAAAAAGTAGTTTAATGAATACAAGAACGCATGGTGGTAAATTAAAAAATGCTAGGTAGGATATCAGATTATTTAAATTTTTTAAAATATTTGAAAATTAAACGTTCTAATCGACCCATTGAACCTGTAATTGAAATTCAACAAAATAAAAAAGACGATAAAAAAGATAATTAATATCATTATAATAATACTTAAATAAAAAAGGATATAATGATGTTATCTAAATCGAAATTAGAAAAATTAGATATTGCTGTAGGTAAATGTTTTGCAAAATCTCAATTAAACGATGAAGACATTGAAGTAATTTTAGCTGCCTCAGATGATGAATTTTATAATAATATGAATTTATTAATGGATCAAGTTAGATTTATAAAATCATGGTGTCAAGTTCAATGTCAAAGAAAATGGGGTCAATCATATATGACAGGAACAGTTGAAGATCGAATGAATGCCACATCACCTTATTCTAAATACTCTTATAAAGGTTATAGAACATAAAAATGAAAAGAACTTTATACGAAGCTTTTTCTTATTTATTTGAGCAAGAAGATGATGAAAATGAAACTATCAAAAATCAAGTAAATGATGAAAGTAAACCTAAAGTCTCGAGTCAAAAGTTATCTAATCTTTTTAAGAAATCATATCCTGAATTTGTTCCTTTATTAGGCGCATTAACAATGGATTCTGATTTTATGAATTCTTTAGAAGGCGACGGAGATGGTGAAGATAAGCTAGTTGTTACTACTAAAACTGTTCGTTGCGGTGATTTAATACCATTACAAAACGAAATTGGTGCTAAATCAAGTTTAGATTTCCCATTAAGATCAAAGATCAGTCGTGATAATATTATCAAGTTATGTGGTACAAAAGAATGTGGACCAAACATATATGACAGTTTAGGTAGAACAATTATCACATCAGGAGGTAAATATATTGTAGATGGACATCATCGTTGGTCATCTATTTTTGTATTAAATCCTGATTGTTTATTGCAAGTAAAAGATATCGGACAATATAAAAAAGGTGTTGATGCTTTAAAATTATCGCAAGTTATTATTGCAGTTTTATCAAAAGCTAAAGGTAAATTAGGATCTAAAAAGTCGAAAGGTTTAAATATAATTGACGCTTCATCTGAAGAATTGAAAAATTATATTGAATCAGTTATTACAGATGAATTTGTCCATAACTATATTGAAGCTAATATTGATGATGACGGTGAGAGTTTAGGAAAAAATTTTAAAAATAAAGAACAAGTAATTGATAAGATTCTAGAAAATTGTTTAAAATTGCAAAGTCAAGGAATCGATATTGATGCTGCTCATAATGATCGTGGAATTATGCCACAGTTTGATGATGCAGGTAGTTATTTAACTCGTGCTTCAAAAGGCGAAGTAAATTTAAGCGATGTTAAAGTTGCAATGAACGAACACAAGTTGCAATTATTAAGATGGAAAAAACTAGCAGGTATACTATGAGAAAAAAGAAAATGACTTTGAATGAAGTACTAGCAATGGAACCTATGAATGCTGTAATTAGTTTTGCGAATCAAATTTCAGATAATATGAATCAAGATTATTATAATGATCAAGATGGTAGAAATTTTGATTATGGACAAGTTAAATCAGATTCGAATGAAGGTAAAATGGCTAAAGAAACGTGTATGACTATTATCAGAAATGCAAAACAATTAGAGAATTATTTAAGAAATTCTGATGATATACCTGAATGGTGTCAAACTCATTTGGCAGTAGCTGAAGATCGATTAACAACTGTCTTAAATTATTTACAGTCTAAACAAGGAAAAAATTAAAAATGACATCACTCGTATTATTAATTAATTTTGCTTTTTATCAACCAATACTTACACAGAGATTTTTAGATATGGAAGATGAAAAAATTAAAAAATATAAACCTTGTAAAACTGAAAAATGTTTAAATTTGTTACCTTTTATTCAATTTGAAAGGCCTGAAGCAATTTCAGCGAGTAAGTGAGTATTTTATTATTTATGAAAATTTTTTTTAAAAAAATATTTGATTTATTTAAAATGATATTTGAAGCATTCGTCTTAATAATATTATTAATTATTGCATTTTTTTATATTTTGTTTGAAGAAATATTTAATTTTATTAAAAGGAAAAAGAGAAAAAGATGACAAAGAACGTAATTTTTTATTTTTTAAGTTTATTATTGTTATGTTGTACTGATACAACAACAGAAAGTAAACTTAATTTAAAAGCTGACAAAACCGAAATAACATCTGGCGAAAGTTTAAATGTCAAGTATGATATAAATCCTGAAATTGTATCAATGCGTGCTGCCTTAATATCAGGTAATGGTAGGGCAATTGAAATTTATAATTTTCAACCAGCCAATGGAATTTTTAGTATTCGAAGAGCATTTGCAAATTTGGATAGTTTAAATTATGCTAGATCTAATACTTTACAATTTCTGGCTTTTGATAAAGAAAATCAAATTATTTTATCAGATCAAATTCCTATTACATTAAATCCTTCAATTGTTATTAAATCTTTATGTGCAACAAACAATTGTGATTCTTTAACTGGTAATGTAATAGGAAATTTGCCACAAAAGATAAAGGTTGAAACTTTTGGAATTCAACCTGTTAGTTACAAATATATTATTAATACAAAAAAAGACAGTGTTACATTTATAAATGAATATAACTCACCTGTTTCGAATGATTATTTTGATAATATTATTTGGCAACCTCCTTCTGATGATGAATCATTTTACTTAACATCTATTATTGTTATTGCAACAGATAAAGATGGATTTGAAGTAATGAATGCATTACCTGTAAAAGTTGTAAGGCCTCTAGAAATTAGATATGACGGTTCATATGAATTAGCACAAATATTTGAACCAATGCCTGTATCAGGTTGTATTACAGGAAGCATTGATAATCGAATTGAATATTCTGAATCAAAGTCAGAAACAAGAGAAAATTCAATTGATATTATGATTAGTAATAATTGGAATAATTCAGTTGGATTATCTATATCACAGGAACTCACAGAAGGAATTCAAATATCACAGTCAGTAGGTAATTCAATTTCTTCTACTTCTGAACAATCTGAATCAACTGAGAATGGTTGGGAGACATCTCAGTCAACTGGAACCTCAAATGAATTTAATTGGTCGACTTCTAATGGTGAAACGTGGGATTTTAATAATTCAAATTCTGTTAGTACATCGCAAACTAATGAAACGCAAAATGAAATAAATGGTAGCGTAACAGTAGGTGTTGAAGGTGAAGGTAGTTTACCATTTTTAGGAAAAATAGGCGGAAATGTATCAACTACAGGTGGTGTAAGAAGAGGATGGAATAATTCAAATACATCTTCAAATGAAAAAATACAAGGATATAGCGTCGGAGGAAATACAGAAAAAACACAATCATTTGGATCAGTACAAACAGATGAAAGCACAACAGGTTTAAGTGGAGCTTATGTGGTAGGTAAATCATTTTCTAATTCACTTGAAACGAATGAAGAAAAATCAAATACTCGAGTTTGGGATATGTCAAATGGCACGACTAATGAAAATATTATTTCAGCTGGCAATGAAGAAAGTATTAGTAAAACGCAAACCACATCAACTTCAGTTACAACATCTTTAAATTTTTCTGTATTTTTGCCTAGAGAAAGAAAAGGAATTTTTTATCGTCAAACAAGTAGATGGATTCGTGAGATTAAGATCATTACTTATGACATGAATGGTACACCAAAATTAGCAGGTAAAATGTTAGCAAATGAATGGAATTGGGCAGTTTCAATGTCGATTGGGGACACATGTCAAGAAATTAGTAAACCTAATAATATGGAAGTTGCAAGTTGTTTTATTGAACCGTGTTTTTAATTTTACGTTTATATATCATTAAAATATTCCTCTGAATTAAAACAATTAATTTTTTAAAGATATTATCTTGATATTGACTAATTTTTTCTTTTTTAATTTTTGCATTTAATTTATTTGAACTTATTTTACTCTTTTCTTTTATTATTTGCTTTGCTAGTCTTAATGCAATATTTTTTATTTCTTTTTGAGATATCTCTTCTTTTAAAAGATTATTAATTGTTTTTTCAAAATCTTCAACTGGTTTTTGATCTTTTGATGATGTTAATATTAAACCAAAAATTTTATCATAGTTATCTCTAATAAAAGAAAAACTGCAATCAGATAAAACAGTATTATATTCAGTAGGTAACATATCATGTATTTTTTCCTGAGATAATTTTTGAACATTTTTATTAACTAATATTTTTATATTCTTAAAATCGGGAGGTATGAAAGAAATAAAATTATTTTTTTCTGCGATCGCTAATAAATAACTAATATTTTTATCATATTTTAATGAAAATGATTTCATATCTTCTTTCATCTTTTTTAAAGGAATGATTTTTTTATCTCCATAAACATCAGAGATCCAAAATAAAAATTCTTCAATATCCACATTAGTTAAATTACCTAGTTTATCATCTTGAGTAAAATCTAAATCATGTAATCCTTCATGTACTAAACATGTAAGTATATGTATAAAATAGTAATCTTTATTACCAAAACTTTTTAAGGATAAGTCTGAAAATGGTATTTCAATTAATTTTGCTTTATCAATATACAAACCACCATAATTTAACTTTTTAAGTTGCTCATGTTTATAATATTTAAACATAACTTTAATACCAGCAAAAGTTTTTAAATCATAATTTACATTTTGTTTATTTTTGGCTAATTTAATAATATCATGTTTATGTACAAAATCTTTTGCAATATCAATTAATTCAGCAAATTGATCGTCAGATACTTGATAATGTTGTTTATAAAAAACTGACATTTTAATTGCCTCAAAGGCAGTAATATTATTGTGATTGTCTGACATAGGTAAACAAATATAATTATCTTCATTTTCAATAGCAAAAATTTTTGTTTTACCATGTTGACAAATATCGTTAATTGTTTGTAAATCATTTATTTCAATTGTAAAAGAGCTACTTTGATCAGAATATTCTCTTAAAGTTTGCATTATTTCATTATCTGAAACAGTTACTTTTTGTATTGACGATTTATTTACTACAAGTAAATCTTCGCTTTTCTTTTCAAAAGAAACATTAATAAATTTATAAATTTCATTAAATAAATCTTTAATGAAATTTTTTGTATTTGACAAATTTAATTCGTCTTTTGTTTTTTTAAGATATTCTTTAGAAAAATTTAAAATTAATTTATAACATAATTTTAAAATTTCAGTTGCGGCATGAATTAATTCGGGTATTACTTTGAATAATAATTCTTTAATTTTTTGTTGGATATAATCTAATTTAAATAAATTGTTAACATTGTTTTTTATATCTAAATCATTTTCATTTAATGAATACCCTTTATATTGAATATATAAAGCCATTTTTTACCTTCTTTTAATATTAATAAATATTGACAAGTATTTAAATGAATTTTATAAATTTGCAAAACGAAAAAATTTTAAAGAATATTATAATTCATATAAAACTTTAAATCATGTTATTGCGCCTTGCTTTTAATTTTTTTATTATTATGTTGATGATGTAATAATAACAAATTTCGTGTAATTGCATCAATGAGTTTCCAAAAAATGTTATCAACTAATTCTTCTTTACGAGTAGCTTTTTCATTTTCTTCTTCTTCATTATCATTTAA
>JACCDO011263382.1_pt1 | contig 11625 bp, 5 predicted proteins | sample 7446101 | NCBI WGS metagenome assembly JACCDO01 (sample SAMN15323440, study PRJNA562643) | freshwater metagenome | isolation source: river surface water | place: USA:Blue River Watershed | collected 2017-08-16
CCCAAGCTACACGTGCTGGAGCGCACGGACGGACGCGCCGGGCGCTGGTCCGTTGTTCACACTCTCTACCCTTTGCTGCAGGAGCAGGAGTCAGGAGAGGAGCAGGTGCTACTGACGGCTGAGGTGCGTATTGCAGTGGACCCCGCGACCGGAGACCTCCGCCTGTCACGCACGGACGGAGCTCTGCTGCAAACACGTCGCAGCCGCATCAAGCTTGTATTGTATGCGGTGTTGTTTGTGATACTGCTGCTTGCGGTGCCAAATTTTTACAGTCAATGGCAGCAGCGGAGGCAAGTGGCAGAGTTCGATGCAGACGTAGCGTGGGTCGTCGATACCTACCAGCGGCTCAATCCCGCGAAGCTGGCTGCCTCGCCGCCCGACTGGCCAGCGCGTCTGGTGCGCAAGCATCAAGACAAGATGTGGGTTCTGCATCGCCAGATTGCCAAGGAGTACAAAGTGGAGCCACGTGCACTTCGCAAGCCGCCAAGCGTGCTCGATAGCGACTTGTAGTTGGTGAGTGCGGTGAGGAATGGCAGTAAGTAAAAGAGCTTTCTATGATATATTATATAAATACTTCAATTGAGTGATTAATAGGAAGGGTGCTTATATATCTGTAGTAATTCGTACTGAGAGTGGTCTATAGGGATAGACGAGTTTATACAGAATGACGCGGTATTTTATCCTTTGGACAAGATTTTCGAAGAAGCAGAAGCAATACGATTGCTCATTCCCTTTTCATAGCTGTATGAATTTATAACCCGCAGGGGAGGGGAAATATGTCTTCTTCTGCTTTAATTGTGCTTCATGTTCAAAGAGAACAGTCCAGTCTACTGGCTAATAATTTCCCGTAGAAAAAAAAAAGTATGTATAGTTCTACAATTACAAAAAACGTGCATTGTGCGGCGCTGCCGTGACCGCAATCACTACTCCAACCGCCGGCATGCTTGCTCCACGGCGTAGGCTCCTCCGAGGTCAGCCACTAGCAGTCCCAGCAGTTGGGCCTGGAACTGTGCGTCGGGCCAAGTGGCCAGCTGGAGCAAGTCGTTGAGAGGCTCCAATTGTCCGCCCGCTGCCACTGCCAGCACGGCATAGGCTGCCTGCACACTGCGCCACATGACGCGGTTAGCACGGATGCCCAGAGTATGTGGCTCACCGCGGTAGTTGACGACAAAGTTGTTAATGAGGATAGCTGTGGTCAGTAGAAAGACTGTGGAGTTAATCAGGTTCGGGAAGAACTTGCCGTCCGCGCCTTTGGTACCCTCGATGGCCTGAATGTACGGATCGCATAAACGCAGCGCGCATGCCAGGCAGCACATGTGCACGATGAATTGACCCGTTACGCTCAGAGCCGGTGCTGCAGCAAAAATTGAGCTGGGCGGTTTGGCGGGTGCAATAATGTGTGTGGGTTTGGCGAGCGAGAGGCCGAAGAACAATGCGGCGGTCATGAGCCCGCTGGCGGTCATCTGCACGTCGCCGCTCTTGAGACCGCGTAAATAGAGTGCTGACATCGTGTAAGCCGACATTAAGCAGTTCAGCGCCAAGATCTTGAACATCTGGATGGTCGTGACGAGCGTGCAGCGGCCTTGTCGCAGCACTGTGAGCACGGAGTCGACAGACGTGCGGCGCGCAGTAAACGGGGAGGCCACCGACGCATCTCCCAGCTTGACGATAGTTGGGTCGCTCTCCTGTTTCTGCAGCTCGGCGAGCGCGCGTTCCATGCGATCTTTTGTGGTACCGCCGCTGGACTTGCCCGTCCGGCCGCTCAGCGTAGCGTCCACTTGGCGCTCAAATTCCGGGTTGTTAACGATGGAAACGCCGACATGAGCGGCCTTCAGTGCACCCACGTCATTGGTGCCATCGCCGCACATAAGCGTAGTGCGCCCAGAGCTATTGAGCGCTCGAAGAACGGCTTCCTTTTGCGCCGGCGACACGCGCGCGAATATCTTCACATGAGGGCTCAGCACCTCCAACACACCTTCCGCTGCAGCTGTGGCGGCGAGCAGCGCCTGCAGTGCGTCCCCGGCAACACACAGATCGCATTTTGCAGAAAGCTCCACGATGCTTCCCGTCTGAAATGCCTCGTCCGTTGGACCGCCGCTGTAGGCGGCTCGCCAAACCAGCGCACCGGATGGCAGCGCATGGAGCAGGAGCAACGGCACGTCACCGCGAAGCATGCCCAGTCTGCGCGCCACGTCAGCAGCAGTGTGCGCGCTGTCCCCAGTGATCATGATGACCTCATGCAGCGACTGTCGCAGCTCACGTATGACCCCTCTGCTGTCCGCCTTGAGGTCGCAGTCGTATACCAAAAAGCCGCAGAAGCTCAAACCCGCCTCCGCCTGGGCGCGCGGCAGGTCTCGGATGGACTGCGATGTAAGCGACTTTGGCAGCTTGCGACAAGCTATGGCGAGAACCCTCTTGCCAGCGCTCATATGATGCTGGTAAACATCGTGGTAGTTGCGGGGAACGGTAGTAAGCAGACCAGCTAGCGCCTCGGGGGCTCCCTTCGTAAAGACCCACAGGGCTGGCACCTGTGGGGCGCTCTTGCTCGCGGCGTCCACAGAGGCAGGGGACGAACGCATCGGTGCCACAGCTGCGACGACAGACATGCGACGTAGGGCAGAGGAGAAAGGGTACAGCTGTCGGCGTGTGACCGTGGCCTGGCGTCCGGCGTGCGTTAGCTCCCCTAGACCGCCAAGTCCACTGCTGGCGGCGCCCGCTGCCTTCGGCGACGGAGAAAAGCCCGATGCTTGCATGGTCACTGTTTCCAGCGGGTCGCCTTGCATGGAGCCATCGGCAGTGCAGAATAGCGAGTTGCACGCCGCCATGATGGCGAGCACATTCAGTGGGACTTCCTGCGCACCGTGCCCACTGGCGCCGCCGTCGTCCTCTGGCGCCGCTTCGAACGAGCAAATCTCCAATGGCAGTGACTCCTGTTCTATCGGCTCTGCAGTCACATCCTTGTCTGCTGCAGAGTCCCTGCGCGCCGCTGGCAGCACATCGACCGCCTGTGCGGCCACCACGCCGCGCAGCTGCATCCGGTCTTGCGTGAGTGTGCCGGTCTTATCGAAGCACAGCACGTCCAGCTTGCCGGCCAGCGGCAAACGGAAGGGTTCGGTGCAGTAAATCAAGTTCTGCGCCAGCACATTCAGGTTGTTCATGACGGCGAGCGAGAGCTCCATAGGCAGCTCGGGAGGCACGACGGACGTGACGATCATCACGCAGTGCAGCACGAGCTTGAAGCGGTTGCGCGACGCGTCTTGCAGCCCGGCATGGAGCACAATAGCCGAGGCCAACAAGGCACACACCACCAGGACCGCGATGAACGCCCCGGTCTCCGAGTTGCCCTCGGACATGTTCTCTGCGGCAAACAATATCTTCTGCATGAGTCCACCCTGCGTGGTACCGAACGCCGTGCGCACCACAACGGCAGTGCATCCACCTCTGGGCGGTAGAGGCAGCGCCTCGCCAGTGCCATGGCTGGCCGCAGCCTCGTCGGCAGCAGCGGCTGAATCTTGCAGCAAGGTCGTGCCGGAGTACACGACATGCCGGCGCACCTCCGACTCGCTCTTGCCGCTGCTCAGATCCAGCAGGCCGCTATCGCCGTCAGCTTCGCAAGTGCTCAGTGCCTCCTTGACCTGTGGCACACTCTCACCTGTGAGCATTGCCTCCTTGACTACGCAAGAGCCGCGCACCAGCACTGCATCAACCGGCACGACCAGGTCGTCACGAGCGCTGCTGGTGGCCCCGTTAGGGTTGTTCGGCAGCATTTGCGTTGTGGTCAGTGCAATGACATCGCCCGGCACGAGCATTTCTGAAGGACACATGCGCCATGCACCACCGCGGTAGCACTGCACGGGCACGGAGGGGCGCCGCATATTGCGCAGCACTTGCAGGCTGCTGAGGCGTCGCTGGCACATGACACCCTCGAAGAACAACAACATGAGCAACGTGAAGGCGCTGTAGTACCAGTAATCGTCCAGCGACCAAAGAAAAAGGCACAGCACCTGAAAAACAAAGAAGGGTGCTGTCAAATGCTCGATGTATAGGTCCAGAAAGGCCGGTAGAGGGATATCAAAGAAGTTCAGCCCCCACTTGCCCGTGGCGACTGCACCGTCTTTTTCATCGCCGAGGCCGCGATAGGCCAGGAACGATTTGATGGGACCACTTACAGGATATTGCATGCGTATAAAAGTATTTCTGTCCTGGTCAAATTCGTACACGACTTTCTGGAAGTCGAAACGCAACTCGGACATCCCGTACTTGCTTCCAGCAATTTGGACGCGGTGCTCTCGCAATGCTAGGGACGAGCCTGGAAGTAACAGCTCAGTCGGTGGTTGAAACTGCAAAGGAACAATACGATCTTGCCCAGCGTGTTTTGCAGCCACGACATGAGCATGAGTTGCTGCTTGTACGGATGTACACGGTCTGAATCCAAGGCGCGTCTTCAGGCGCATTGACCATTGAGAAAGCAAAAATAATAGCACTTGTCCACTTAATAAAATTGGCAAAGCTATTAAAGCTACACGCACACGTAAAGATGATAGGTCACTGTCGCTATTATGTCCATTCACCTCCTGCACAATAGTCACATTAATCACTGAATACTGTCTTCGAAAAATATTGGCAGTTAGCAAAATAATAAAGAGTAATGTATATGCTATAAAAAAGGGTAATACATCCCAGCGCAGATACCAATGTATGGGTCGCAAAAGATGAACCTGGCGAACGAGACCATCCTCTACGATCTTGGCTTGAGATGACATCGAAAGGTTGAATAACGCCGCTTAAACTATTAAAATAAGAAAATCTTTCCAGATCTGATAATAAAATTATAAATTAGTTAAGCGGGCCAGTATTCGAGAAAAAATCGCTTACGAGCTTCTTAGACACTGCATGTGAAATCCAATTTTTTGGACCGTCGGTGGTCACCCGCTTTTAAAAGTGAAGTGACGAAGAGAAATCTAAACTTTCAAGCGATTCTTTGCTTAACTTACTTTGCTTATATTGCAATTTAAAATGATCTATGCAAGAAGCTCTATTACTACTCATAGCGTGTGCGTGAATGGTGTATCTATTGGCGCGACACTTGGTGGCATCTATGGTGGAAGAGGAGCTTTTGTCGTGAATGTCGTAGCAACTTTATCGGCGGTAAAAGTTGGAGATATATTAATTTCCATTCAGTCAAACTTAGCAAAGTCTTCTCCTTTAAATATTGGATCGAACCAAACAACAGCGAGCAGTCCCGATACCGCAACCTCAACATCATCAGATCACGCGCAAGTAACTGGAGTTGATAGTGGAGTTGTTTCTTTGATGGACCTCACTTTGCAAGAAATACAAGCTATTATACAATCTACTCCCCGCCCATGCAGTCTTGTGATACGCCGAGGTACTGGTTTAGATGAAATTTCGCAGCCCCTCACTTTCTTACAATGCCAAGCGCGTGGGCCTGCATTTTTGTGCTCTGTACAGGATCCAAAACAGAAGGAAACAGTAGATTTATACTTAACTTTGGCACACCTTAACACTCTGAGCCCGAAGCTGCTTGCATCGCACACGGTTACAAAGGAGTTGCTCGCACGGGGATTGACGCCCGCTACGTTGTTGCGGTCGACAACCTCTGAGTGGACAACTGAGGAGTCCACAAGCACTTCAGACTCTGATGTGAGCACATCGTTGGCACTTGATATGTCTTTATACCAAGATAGACCTGGTTCCAATGGGTTGGACAGTAGCTGTGTGACTTGCGATGAGCCGATGACCAATAACGCGTCGCAACTGCTAAAAAATTTGCAGAGCAAAGTAGAGTGGCTTTTATACCAATACGTCACTTCTGTACAAGGCGCTTCTCGTATGGCATACCTTAATGGTGCCAAATTTGCAGCGTGGACTCTTGCGCACGTTGTGTCCGATCCAGAGCTTCTGAGGGGTTTCTATTTTTACGCTCATGCGTGCGACTTGCAGAAATGCTTTGCAGGTTTGCGCATTGGAATGACAATGATAGCTACAGGTGCAGAAAACATGGCTAACACTCTTTCGCCTGAGAATTTACTGCATTTGTCTTGCATCATGCCGAATAGCTCAGAGTTGTGCAAATTTGTCAATCGAAATGTGCAGATTGGTTCTAAAGTCAGCGTTCACAAAGCCGCTTTCGGCACAAACACAAAGTTAGAGATAGAATATACTACTCATTTAGTATTATTTACAAACAAAAATGTGACAAGTGTATGGTTAAAAAAAGGCGGGTCAGCACCAGAGGCTATAGATGTTCACGATTGGCCGTATAAAATGCTTGCTTATTGCGAAGATCTCTTGAATCTCAAAACTGAATGCAAGGAAAAAACCTTACTTACTTTTCGTCATGGTATATTCAGAGGAGCTCTAGATGGCAATGCTTTAATGTTTACTAATTTTCCTTGTTCACATAATTTATTGCGTGATTTTATCCATGAAATTCAGAGTTTTTCAAACCTAGCCAAAATTATAAAATTCACGAGCTCAAATATCACGCAGAAATATTTTTCCAAAAATAATCATTGTGCAACTACTGCACAAATTATCAAAGAAATATTTAATGCAGTGAGTCTTACAAATATTTTAATTGCATGTTTACTAGAAGCACGAATATTATTCGTTTCTGCAAATTCAATTTCTGCGCATGCACATGCAATCGAATATATTATTCAATTAATTTTTCCATTCAAATGGGCTCACTTAATTGAACCAATAATTCCATCATCAAAATTTTTAGAATTTTTGCAAATGCCTTTTCCTTTTATTTGCGGAATTCCAATTCATTTTTTGGATGAAGAAATTTCGACTGAAGAAATAATAATTTTTAATATTGACACAGGTAAAATAATTGCTTCAAATTATTTCTCAAATATATTTGAAGTCGGATTGCCTCTGGCAAATAAATTAGAAAAAATATTCAAGCCTGTTCTGCAAAATATCGATAATTTTTCTGAGCCATCAATTGTCTTAGATAATTTTTTGGATTTAAATGCCATTTTACTGACTTGCCATGAATGGATAGAATCAAAAATATTTAATTTGAATAAATGCGCCAGTGTTATTAATGATGAAGTATTTTTTGATGAAGACCAATTCGTGAAATTGTCCGCGACTAATTTAATTTCTGAACAGTTATTTTTACTGGGCTTGTCAAGAACTCAGCATTTTTCTGTTCTTCTCACGGAACGATATTCTGCGGATTTGCAACTAAAATGTTTGTCTGTTAGCATGAATGAAAATAGTTTCTTAGACTGATCTCGAATTTTTGTCAATACGTCTGATAGCAAATAAACTTACATCATTAAGTGGATATTAAAACGTAAAATGAAGTCTACCTATTTTTGCTTTCATCCCTTTTCATAAGTTATTTTCACTAACTATTAAATATTTCCGTGCATACTTTGTCATGTTTTTTTCTATTTTTATATTTCACTCGTCCGGTAAATCACAAAAGATACGTGGGACAATATTCATGCTCATCAATTCTTGAAAGAGAAGTTTACCTGCATATGGAATATGTATCTGACTAAACCTCGTTTTATTATCGCAATAACGGCATTCAAATGTTTGTTTGCGTAAATTAGCTATAGCAAACATTCCACATTCATCGCATACATGAACACGATAAGGATCGCTATTTGCATACAACCTATCACGCAAGAAGTTTGCCACACCATGCGACACTAAACAATCTCTTTCCATTTCACCCATACGTAAACCACCTTCACGTGCACGTCCTTCCATGGGTTGTCGGGTAAGCATAGTGACTGGACCTCTTGCACGAGCATGTAATTTGTCGTCTACCAAATGCTTTAAACGTTGATAGAAGGTGGGACCCAAGAAAATGAGTGTTTCGATTGGACGACCCGTATGTCCATTGTACATACACTCATTTCCATGCTTTTGATAGTTCTGGTCTTTCAAGACTTTGCTGATTTCATCAACAGTCAACGCATCCATAAAAGGAGTCGCATCACCTTCTTGGCCCAGCAACGTCGCTACCTTGCCCATAAGCGTTTCTACTAAATGTCCAACTGTCATACGAGAAGGGATGGCATGTGGGTTGACAATAATGTCCGGAGAAATGCCTTCGCAAGAAAACGGCATGTCCTCTTGTCTATATGTCATTCCGATAGTGCCCTTTTGGCCGTGTCGGGAAGCGAATTTGTCTCCAATTTGTGGAATGCGCAAATTACGAATTCTTGTCTTGCAGTACATGTGCCCGTCTTTGTTTGTTGTGATCATCACTGTGTCCACAATGCCGGATTCATTGCTACGCATGCATACACTTTCGTCCTTTCTATTAAGCACGGAATGCGTTCCGTCTGGACCGGAGATGGAATGTGGCAAAGTCTTGCCGATGAGCACGTCATCGCCGCTGACGCGTGTTCCGGGATTGGTGAGACCATCTGCACCTATCTTCTCGTAGCTCCCATGCTTCATGCCCACACAATTTGATCGACTGGGTAACTCAAAACGCTCTGGCGTTGATTCGTTGTAAGTGCGGTAAAATGATGAGCGGAACAGGCCGCGGTCAATCGACGACTGGTTCATGATCAAGGAGTCCTCCTGATTGTAGCCCGTGTAACATGCGATGGCGATAATGCAGTTAATGCCGCTCGGCAGCTCGCGGAACTTCAAGTATTCCATAGAGCGGGTTTGTGCCAGTGGCTTTTGGGGGTAGTGCAGCACATGTGCCATGGTGTCGAGCCGCACTTGGAAACTTGATAAATACACGCCCATCGCCTGCTTGCCCATCGCAGACTGGTATGTGTTTCTGGGGGATTGGTTGTGATCTGGAAAAGGAATAATCGATGCGCAAATTCCGAGAATCATAGACGGATGGATCTCGCAGTGTGTGAACGTCTTGGCCATGCGCAGCTCCAACGGCTTGGTGAGCTCCGAGGGAAACATAGCTACCAGCGTCGTCTCCTCTTCTTCGGTGTCGACGAACTCCACCAAGCCCTCGAACACCAAGTTGGACCAGCCGTAGCTGATTTCATCGTTCTTGAGCTTCATGATGTGGCTCTTGCGGATCGCCAAATTCTGATCCTCTCCCACCACGAAGAGGGGCCTGCTGATGCGGCCTGCGTCGCAGTAGATGCGTACCTCGCGCTCCTTGATATCACGCACGATCGATACTTCTGGGTCAATACTGACATTGCGACGCAGAGCACGCAACTTAGTGTAGAGCGTATCTGGATCGGAGTGCACGCCTACCCAGTTACCGTTGACAAACACCTTGGTCTTGTGCACCAGGTCTTTGCAAGATACCATTTCCAGTTCGTCGATGCCCCACTCGTTCAGAAACATCAACACAGAGCCGGGCAGCGTGCCCACGCTGATAAATGACATTAGTGACAAGTTCTTCACAAGACCGACCGAGTGGCCTTCAGGCGTCTCAGCAGGGCACACCATACCCCAGTGCGTCGAGTGGAGCATACGCGGTTTGGCCAATTTACCTTCCTTGGCGAGCGGCGCGTTTGCTCTACGCAGATGCGACAATGCAGATGCGTAGGTCAATCTGTTCAACACTTGGCACACACCGGCCTTGTTGGCGTTCGTGCGGTCTCCCCAATTGCCCGTTGCCAGCGAGTACTGCAGCCCCGACGAGATGGTCTGGTATTTGATGGCGGAGAGGATGTTGAACTCACCCCCTTCGTCCAGGCTCCTCTGTAAGTACTTCTTCACCTCCTTCGTCATCTTCTTGAACAGCATGCGGAACAACCCGCCCATCAGTGGACCCGCGAGATCCAGACGCTTTTTGCCCAGATGGTCTCGGTCATCCTCTTCCAGACGGCCCAGCGAGCACATTAGCATTTTGTGTACGATGTAGCCCATGAAGAAGCCTTTCTTGATTTCACACTGGGGCAGGAAGCCGACGTGCGGCAACACCTCTTTCTGCAAGATCTCTCGGGCATATTGCACGCGCTCGCGTCGTCCCACGTTGGTGGCCCCCCCTCGCTTGCCGATGTAGTCGAGAGCAACAAGCTGGCTCTGGATAGGACTCGCCTCCTCCAGCGAGGGGCGGAAGCGCTCCATCATCTCTGAGTCTCCGAAGTCGTACACAATGTGCTCGATGATATCTTTGTCTGCATTCATTCCCAGCGCGCGGAAGATCACCACGACGGGGATGTCAACGCGGATGTATGGCAGCGTGCTGCGGATCTGGTGGCCATCTATGGCGTTTCTCGCGCCAACGCCGTACATCTGCAAGAACATTGTGGACGTCGGGCGCGCCCCTTGCGCCACGTGGGACCTCGTCTCACATACCCACTCGAACTTGGAAGGCTGCTGCTTTTTGAACACGTACACGTGATTGTTGGACATGCGTTCCTGCGCGATGATGACCTTCTCCGAACCGTTGATCACGAAGTAGCCTCCTTGGTCAAAGATGCACTCGCCTACTTTTGCCAGATCGGCGTTGTTTAGGCTCTGCAGCACGCAAAACTTACTCTTGAGCATGATCGGCACATATGCCAACAGTAGTTTCTTGGTAGAGGTGTCCACAACCGGCGCGTCTTTGGGATCATATTGCTTGTTATCATTTAACTTGTATTGCTTGTAGGAGACATCTATGAAGAGCGGCGCTGAGTAAGTGAGTGAGCGCAGACGAGCTTCGTGAGGGAACAAGACCCGTGGTTCTCCATCCACCTCATACACGACTGTCCTGGAGACGTAGACCTGATTAAATTTTACGGTGTACGAATACTAATAGAAATCAAGAATTATTCAGATTAGATGGCAAAGGTAACAAGCTGGCACAAAACAAGACTAAAGCTAAATATGAATAAGAAGAGTGAAAATAAAACAGAAGAATCCTATCCTTACCATTGTGAGGTTTTGTCCAGGAATGAATTGATTTTCCGGTGTGACAATAATCTCTCCTGCATCATCAATAAGTTCCTGAATTGTGTTCTGGAGGAACTCGTCGAAGGAATCTACTTGCTGACCAACAAGACCTTTTTCTTTGAAATAGTTATCAATCACAACCCATGCATCCTCCATTGATATCATAACTTCATTCAAATCAACATGTTCTTCATTTTCTTCCATAAAGTCGGCCAGACCTTCGTTATCCATGAGGCTGTCCATGATTACTCGGGGTTTCCAGAGCACGTGCTACCTTCCTTTCAGAAAATGCCTTGTCTCGGTATTGATCCAATCCCCAGTCTCTGCAGACTCCCCAGAGGTTCAAATCGATCTATCCGTGGCTGCTACTTTGGAAGCTGCGATAGTTTCTCTCCCAAACTAGCCGACACGCGGGTCAATGGCGATTACAAAATTTGGACCGGCAAATCTTTGAAAAAGAATTTTCGGAAAGACCAAAATAGTGAAAAGGAAAAGAGAGAAAAACTCCTTGAGAAACGAGTGATGAAAGCCAATTTGCATTGAGAATACCTTAAAGATATAAAATTAGTATGCCACATCAAGTTGATTCTTATTCAATAATCCATAAAAAATCCTGTAACAACCGGCGGGAAAGCCTCTGCCTCTGTTCGCCACAAAGAAATCATGGAATTCTTAGCTTCAAAAGTTTTCAGCTCATGTCGATAGTATTGACGGCGCTTCTAACCATTTCTGGACTTCAGTGCGCTGTTGCGACGATGC
>JACCDO011743444.1_pt1 | contig 11624 bp, 7 predicted proteins | sample 7446101 | NCBI WGS metagenome assembly JACCDO01 (sample SAMN15323440, study PRJNA562643) | freshwater metagenome | isolation source: river surface water | place: USA:Blue River Watershed | collected 2017-08-16
CTTGAGTCGATGGCACTGCAGTTGGTATATTACTTGGCTCATAACTAGGAGAGTGCGTAGGCTCTTGAGTCGATGGCACTGCAGTTGGTATATTACTTGGCTCATAACTAGGAGAGTGCGTAGGCTCTTGAGTCGATGGCACTGCACTTGGTATATTACTTGGCTCATAACTAGGAGAGTGCGTAGGCTCTTGAGTCGTTGGCACTGCAGTTGGTATATTACTTGGCTCATGACTAGGAGAGTGCGTAGGCTCTTGAGTCGTTGGCACTGCACTTGGTATATTACTTGGCTCATGACTAGGAGAGTATGTAGGCTCTTGAGTCGATGGTATTTCCGTAGGTGATGATGTTTGAGTTACGACCAAAACCAAGTAAGCCATAGCGACTATAACTAGCAGCATCATTGTACCTAGCACTGCAGTAACACAAAACTATGATTTTTCTCTAAATGAACCTTGGCGACATATAAAAGACGTAAAGTTCTGAATTCATTAGGCTCAACGAACAGTTCTTTTTTGGAAATAAAATTTTGGCCAAATTTTCGGACTCGGGCAAAGGGGGCCTCCTGACAGGACCGTTTTAACCGTTAGATTTTTGTTAAGTATAAAACAATTAATTACAAAATAAATACAACGTTTTACTCCATTTCTAAATTTGTAGAAGTATCAGGAATTGCTATCATTTCTTCAGTTTTATATTTTGATGGTGTTAAAGATGCGCTTCTGTGTTGTGATGAATCTGGGTTACTTGAAGCACTACTTTTTCTATTCTTTTCTCTATCTCTATCTCGATCACGATCATTGCTTGAATCACGCTTATTAATACTACTCCTGTTATCATCTTTACCATCATCTCTACTGCTTCTACTTCGGTCGCTTGAATCACGCCTATTACTACTACTCCTGTTGTCATCTCTACTGCTTCTACTTCGGTCACTTGAATCACGCCTACCACTCTTGGAATCGTCTTTACTATAATTACCGCTTCTGCCTCGATCACGTTCAACGCTTGAATCGCGCTTACTACTCCTGCCTTCATCTTTACTGTTATTACTATTCTTCTTTATATCGAGTGACTTAATACTATTCTTCTCTTCGTCAACTTCATTATTTTCAATTATTTCATCAGATTCTTTGTTACTATTATTGACAATATTCCAAGCAACTCTATCAACATCATCAGCGAAGTCAGGGATAATTGTACCACTATTTTCGTACTCACCATCTGCGATATAACTACTCTTGTTCTCATAATAGTCCTCAGTAGTGTTATCCTGGTATTCATCCCTATCATTTTCCCTTACACCACTCATATTACTACTTTTTCGTTTTGATTTACTTAAATACTTAATTTCATCTTTCAGCTTCTGTATCGTTTTGGAACTCTGCTCCAACTTGGACTTCTGCTCGTTCATTGTCTCTACCATCACTGCCATCGCATTATTAACAAGTGCTTTCTCGTTATTAATTCGATCGTGGTTAATTCTGGATTGATTTACATTACTTTTTAGTTCACTAATCTCAGCTTTTAGTTGCGCGATTTCATTGTGTAACTCTCCTTCATTACTTGCAGCTTCAGCTAATCTCTTATCAAGTATTTCAATGTGCTCTTCATACTTACTAACTCTTTCTTCAGCATCATTTTTTTGGTTCGATAAACTAGCTGTTAGTTGATCAACAAGTTCTGTTTGTTTCAGAATTATACTCTCCAAGTCCTGCACTTGCTGTAACGTAATATTGTTCCTTTGATTGAGTAATTCCATTTCTGATTTTAACTGTGCCATTTCTAAAACTAAGTCTTTACATGCATCCTTGGTCACCTCTAACTCATATTTCAATTTTGAGTTCACTTCGACTAGTGTTTGCATATCATCTTTATGCTTATTCTGAAATGACTGGAGCAAAGACAACTCTTCAACCTTTACATCGAAGTTACTCGTCAATTCAGTTACTACATTCTGATAATTACTTGTCATTTCATCAACAGATTTATCATATTTCTCTCGTTCAAGTGCAAGTTCTTCCTGTAAATCCTCTTTGTCTTGCTTTAGTTTTTCCATTTCCTCACTTTGATGCTGTATAGTTAGTGACAATAGCTTGGTCTTCTTAGTACATTTATCTAATAAACTACTATTATAATTATTTGTATTTAATAATTTAATATTTAATTTTTTTAATTTCTTCACTCTTATAAATGTTATAAAATAATATATTTTCCATGCTGCTATGTGGTATTTATATCTCTCATTCATGTCAGCAAGAGCATCATTTATATTGTCTTGTTGTGCTACTAATATTTGGTTCATTTTTGACATTACTATTCCGTTAGGTTTCTGGTGTAATGGCGATGGAGATTTATATGATTTTGATGTAGATGATACAAACGATGTTGTATCGATGGAAGATGTCACTAATTTACGTGGCGATGATTGAAATGACATATCCTTTGATGAATTAATTGATTTAGAGGTTGGTGGGTAAGGAGTAGTATCCATATTTCCTGATCTATCCGATGCTCCTACACACCTTGTTTGTATCGATGTTAATTCAGTACTACCTACACTATATGATACCGACGAATCGTCGCTGTTTGGACTCAACTCCGAGGAACTCCTTCGACTTATGAAACCTTTTTTTCCGGAACTGTCAACAGGAATCATCAATTCATTTAATTAAGGATTGAGCAAAGTAACATGCATAATACTAGGCTATAGCAAGCAGATTTAACAAGATTCATACATTTAGACATGAAATTTATACACTTAAAAAAATTTAATAAAAATTAATCCTTCTAATATTCTTACTATCTTTTGTCTATTCACTATGTAGTAATAAATGATCGTTTATACGATCTTAATTCTACTATTTGTTGACACAGGAATCGACCGGTCCCTATTACGCGTTTAGACACGTAGTACGCATTAGCCACAAAAAAGCAAGAAAACAAAAGAAATGAAACTCATTTTGGTACTTCTAGTAGCTATTGCTGTCGTGACTCAGGCTTTCCGTGTTACAAACAATGGTAAGTTTTATTTATTTGATAAGAAATTAATTGAATCATTGAGTAATACACGATACGTGCGTCATTCTACATGATTACTCATCATTGAGACTTGTAATTTGGCGATTATGTATTTTTGCATGCTTTATGACATAATACTTACATATTTCTTTGTTAGGCAATCAAATTAGATCTCGTTTTCAATTAAACATGGCTAAAAAACTATCATTCCGTGAAGATAGTAGAAAAAAATTAGTTGAAGGAATTAACATTGTTGCAAATGCTGTTAAGATTACATTAGGTCCTAAAGGTCGTAACGTAGTGTTAGAGCGCTCATATGGCGCTCCAGAAATTGTCAATGATGGTGTTACTATTGCCCGTGATATTGTATTAGAGGATCCAGAAATGAACGTTGGAGCTAAATTAGTTCAAGAAGTAGCATCAAAGTCTGATAATAAAGCTGGTGATGGTACTACTACATCCACATTAATGACACAAGAAATTGTTAATCAAGGTATTCGTGTCGTTGCTGCTGGTGCCAACCCAGTATCATTACGTAATGGTATTGAACTTGCTGCACGTATGTTATCAGCTAAAGTTAAGAATTTAGCTAAACCTGTGACATCAAATGCAGATTTACTATCCATCGCAACAATTGCTTCCAACAGTCCATCCATGGGTTCTATCATCGCTAAAGCATACGAAAAAGTAGGTGAAACTGGTTCTACTGTTGTTGAAGAAAGTCAAACATTACTCGATGAGGTAGAATTTACTGAAGGTTTATCTATTGATCGTGGTTTCTTATCTCCATATTTTGTGAAAGATACTGAGCGTCAAGTATGTGAAATGAACAAGCCAAGAATACTTGTTACTGATAAGAAAGTCACTCAAGTACAAGAGTTAATACCTATTCTTGAACAAATGGTAAAATCCAAGGAACCATTATTCATTGTATCTGAAGACATCACTGGTGAAGCATTATCTGCTTTAGTAGTCAACAAACTACGTGGTGTATTAGATGTTGTAGCGATTAAGGCACCTTCCTTTGGTGATAGACGGCGCTCTTACTTACAAGATATTGCTATTGCAACTGGTGCCACATACATTGCTGATGAGGTTGGTATTTCAATGGAAAGTGTAACTTTGGATATGCTTGGTTATGCTGATCGTGTCGTTGTAGGCAAAGATACAACTACAATCGTCACTGATAGTGCTAACAAAGATGCATTATTGAAACGCATAGCACAAATTAAAGCAGAAATGGAAAGTACCGACAATAAATTTGATAAAGAAAAAGGCCAAGAAAGAATAGCCGCCCTTGGAGGTGGTATTGCACGCATCAAGATCGGTGCCGCCACTGAAACTGAATTAAAGGATAAGAAATTAAGATATGAAGATGCATTGAATTCAGTGCGTTCTGCATTAGAAATGGGTGTTGTACCAGGCGGTGGAGCATGCATGTTACATATGAGCTGTGATCAGCAATTAAAACAAAGCATATTAGATGCATGTAATCAAGCTGATGAGGATGAGTTATTGGGTGTTGAAATTATGTTTAGATCATTACCTGCACCAATAAAACAAATTGCAAAGAATGCTGGGTTAGAAGGTGAAGTCGTTGCTGATAAATGCCGCAATAAACCATTTGGTTTTGGTTATAATGCTGCCACTGATACTTATGAAGATTTGTTAAAAACTGGTGTACTTGATCCTGCTAAGGTCACAATCAATGCACTTGAAAATGCTGCATCTATTGCTGCTTTAGTGTTAACCACTGAAGTGTTGATTACTGAGTTACCAAAGAGAGAAGAAAAATCGCAACTACAAGGAGATCCTAATTACGTTCCTATGTAAAGACTTTGCTTTTCAAATATAACAATTTAGTGATACAATTTTTATAAGCAAATACATTTTTTTTACTTTCTTCTTTTATTACTATTGCTATCTGGAGATGTTACTTTAATATTCAATTGCTCTAAATATGACACTCTTTCAAGTAATGCCATTACTACATGCTGCAATTTATATACATCATCTTTCAATGATTCTACATCATGATTAGTACCACTTTGGGTACTACTCGCATTGTCATTGGCTACATTATTATTCTCAACAATTGGCTCTGGCATTGTGCCATGTTGTGATGTACCCAATATATAGCTATTAATTCCATCAATGTTAAAAGTAAATTTTTCTCTTATATAATCTAAATCCTTGGAAGTAGTGAGGTAATATCGCCCTAATGTAGTGGAACAATTGGTACATGTGAAGCTAAAGTATGTTGATCCAATATCAATCCCATTCTTCGCCGTATAAACATCAGCAGATCTTTGTATATTGGATGCTGCTGTCAATGTTATAGTTCTCATCGCCTCATGACTGGATAAGAATGAATAAGAATCGCCAACAATTATATTACACTTGGCACACGAGCAAACGAAGGGCGCGGTAATATCACTTGGCTCTTCGTCACCCTTTTTAGCCTCCATTTTCTGCTGATTTTACCTTTGTAGTGTACAACATTGTGTACTCTTGTTGTTCCCCGAGCCCCATTACAGAGACCGGTCCACTAAGTTAGCAGTTACCATGCTTTTATCCCACTAGTACCTTCAGATCAGAGAGCACATTAGAATGTGCTGGTGAGTACAAGCACTATGTAGTTCCAAGCTCTTTTTTTTTATAAGTTAGTTTATTGAAACGGTGGGCCCTCGGGAGTGCAAGTGGGGCTCGAATTCATGTCCCAAAAAACAGTCGATCTTATTACGTTTGATACGCTTCCTGCCGATCTGGTATAGCTTCGTGAACATTTATTGGGTAAACAATATTCGTGAACGGAGTTATTCCAACCAGAGCACCCAACTTTTGAGTTCTCATTTATAACAAATTGTAGCTACTAAGATTATGATTTTGTAAGTAAAAATGCAGACTCACTCTGGCGTATTAGATGCAGTAAATGCAACAGAAGAAATTGGTAGGAATTTCACTGTTGAAAAAAATATAGCCAGATTAAAAGGGAAACAAAAGAAACAAAGAATATTAGATACTATTGCAAATATTAAAGCAAATGAGAATTACTCCCCTGTGGTGAAGTGGTTACTATCCACCGCCTTTATGATTTATTTGAAATATGGGGTATATATAGGACAGATCTCAGTAATTTTCTTCTTCTACTTATTTGGTTGTATTTATTATTATCATGCTGAAGGTTGGGAACCTATTGAAAGTATGTATTTTATGACTGTCACCATAACAACTGTTGGTTATGGTGATTTTCATCCTACTACAGACAGTAGTAGACTTTTTACAATGTTTTATACTGCATTGATTGGTCTAGGGTTTGTATTTAGTCTTATTAATAATTTAGCTGTGTATATAGTTGGATATCTTGAAAAGAAAGCAATGGCTAGGTTGGAAGCGAAGAAAGCTGTAGGATCTCATACTATTGATTACCATAGTTATTACAAGAAGATTTTATTTTCTATCGCATCTATTATATTCACAATATTTATTGGTGCATCATTTTTTATGAAAAATGAAGGATTTACTTTTGTGGAAGCAATATATTGGTGTTGGATTACTACTTTTACTATTGGTTACGGCGACTTACGCCTGGAAAAGGACTCATCATTAGCATTCTCAATATTTTATATTATATTTAGTGTTGTTATTGTCACTGCCTCACTTGGAAATATATCAACGGCACATTTTGAACTAGAATCTGAAAAAAGAAAATTAGAAAATTTAAGACGTAAATTAGATTTTAAAATGATTCGTGAGATGGATTTAGATGGAGATGGTGTGGATAAGCTCGAGTTCCTAATGGCAATGTTAGTAATAAATGGGTTAGTAGATAAAGAAAAAGATATTGATCCATGGATTAAAAGATTTGAAGAGTTAGACAAGGATAACAGTGGTAGGTTAGATGAAGAAGATATCAAGATTATGGAAGCAGAAGAAGCAGAAAGAGTCAAGACTTTAGAGTTAGAATTAGCGAAGAATACAGGTAATGGAACCGGTATTTTTGAATTAGATATTAATAATTTAATTGAAAATCCACTTCGTATGGCGGCAAACGCACTTGGTCAGAACCTAACGGACGAAGAAAGTCAAGAAAAACATCTACCAGAAAAGCATTTACCTATCAATAAGAACACAAGTCCAACAGGTAAAAAGGCGAAAATTGATGGAAGTAAACGTAGTAGTGTAGCAGAGATGGTTGGTGGTAAAAATCCGTTAAAACATGATTATCGTGGGTCAAATAATCTCTGATCAGCCATGTAAATAGTTTGTTGATGTTGTATATTACATAAGGGAACAATGAATCGCTTACAACAAGATAAATATACATTCTTAATCACTTGCATACCAATAATCCAAGAAATTTTGAAATTTACTACCAGATTTTGTATCAAATTGAAATATTCTTCCGTCATCTTCCAAGGCGCGACAGCCACACATGCAGTAGGGACCATGCGGGTGGTGGTGCTTAGGGCAACACAAGTCAGTGCATAATGCACCTAATGGAGTGTAGTGATACTCCCTCTTAAACCAACACTGTTGTAGGAAGATATCCACGGAGTACGTGCATGGTACACAGGGAAGTTGGACTATTGCACAGCAGCAGTGTACAAACTTTTCCGTCATACTTTTATATACATGATGAGTGGAAGGTGTGCCGGTATGCGTGAGAAGATCATTCTCAGAGCCGTTATATTTGAAGGTAGATGAAAATAATGCTGATAATAATTCCGATGTTAAATCATCTAATTTCTTACGATCAGCACTCATAATATCTATCTTGCTCCACTCCTTCGACAGGACGCCGGTCTTGGTGTGGATGCACATCAACATATAACAAAATTCTTCAAATTCTATTAAACCATTACCGTTTAAATCAATTTCTTTGATTAATTTTCTTCTTTTACTCGCTGAGACAAAGATCCCAAGAGTTCCTTCCAACAGCATCGCTAGCTCCTTCTCTTCGATGGCACCTGAGCCATCCAAGTCCAGGTATGCAAACCGAACCTTGAACTCTTCAATGTCTAACGGAGTAAAATGCTGCAATAGTTGATGTTCAATTTTTGTACTTAAATAGAATCTAACTTCATAAGGAACATCCCAACGGGACTGTTTGCTGCTGGTGTGACGGTAGAAATATCTGTCTGCAATTCTTGAGTACTCTCTTCGCCATGGACCATATACTGTTTGCATTGCTCTTCTTTTCACTGCTTCTCCCGTGATACGATCCCATAGTGATTCATCTTGATTGAAGTACAATATCCACGAGTTAATATACTTAGAAAGCTTCCTTTCCCAGCTTTTTTCTTGATCTTTTATAACGTTTTTATGCTTGATTATAGCTAATGTATACATGAATTCTTGGTAATTATTGATACTATCATGCTTATTAGTATGAGAAACTTCTTCAAAAAACCTTTCAATTCGATGTAAACGTAGGTGCTCGCCGCACTCCAGTAGCAGCCGCCGCATACCGTTACTTGTTATCTTAGTAAAATGTATTATTTCTTCATCATATAATTCCGTTAAATGTGCTACTTCTTGACGACTAAATGTCATATATATTGACTCATCTAAGAAATAGGGATTTAATTCAGGTCGCTTCCAAAGTGACTGTTTAGTCTTAATATTTGTGTAAAAGAAGGAATTACTCTTGTTATCATACCATTTAAACCAACCACAAGGTAGTGGTGACTCCACCATAACAATATTTGAATATGATGATTCTAATCCTTTTCCACGTTTATTTGAACTAAAAACAGTGAATTTATACTGGCAATCGTTTGTTAGATTCTCTATAATATAACAACGTTTTTCAATTTCACTGGCGCCATCAGTGTCCTTAATAATTAAAGAACCCTTCATACTCCACTCACCTGTTGCCTCTAAACGATAGCGTCTTATTTCATATGAACTTATTATACATGGCATTCCTTCACTATCTAATGGCTGTGGAAACCAAACAATAGCACAACCATCTTTACCAACTGCACTTACTACTGAAGGAGGTTCAGGGATAGTAATTTGCCAATATTTAAGACGTTGTTCTTCCGATGCTTGAAAGAATGCATGAGCACTTGGTGATACTACCTTGCTCATTCCAATCTTCGGTCTATCATCATAGATTTCGTCAACGTCATCGGCATTTTCTAGGTTTGTTTCTACATCATCATAATTCATATCATATCCTTTTTGGTATATATTTACTTTACTGTCCTCCTCTGGTGTATCTTCCCCATCATCACTATTATTAGCATCCCAGTCATAGTGTTTATACTTGGCATATGGTAGTGCATTGTGGCTCTCTGTAGGTAGCACCTGCAAGATATGTGCGTCGACTAGATGATCGTCGTATGGAACCACTTTTTTAGGTGAAAATCTTGGTGTTATAACTAAAGTATCACCATCTTCTGCTCTTTTCTTTTCCATTTCAAGACGAATGGCCTCTTCTCTCTCATCGTCACTATCCATCTCGACATTCAAATCTTTAACTCTCTGAAATCATCTCCTCTTGATGCCGTGTAAAACTCCTTTAAAAATTTTTTTTTTAAAAGTTCCGGAATTTTAACGGATCTAATCCCGAAAGAGTTCATAAGAAAATTGCGCGGCGCGAAATATTTTGCAGTAGTAATTCGTTGCTTAGATAACTGACACGAAAACATTATAAATTATAATTACTAAAAAACTTGTTTAAATTAGTTTTTAGTTCTTGATTTTTTCTGATTCCACTGTTAAAATGTCTTTCAACGTCTAATAAACGATCATTTTTGTTACTAGTTGACTCGATGACTAGGTTGCTGCCACTAAAATGGTATTGAACATCAGAAATAGATGTAGAAACATTGTTAACTATCTCAATATTCTTATGTTTATATGACAATAATTGTGCCACCAACGCATCCTCTGATAGCTCGTTGAATCTGGCGAGTTTAGATATATCAATAGAAGTATACAACTTCAAGTACGAACGAATCTTTAGTACATTTAAACACTGTAATACCTCTGTCATAAAGACGTTAACTTGTGTATCAAATGCATCCATGTTATAGTCAATGGTAAGATTTGAGTAATCAGGAATAGCTGGATATATAAATTTTGGGCAATTATTTTCAAATAACTCCGTGTATGCAATGATATCACCGTCATTAATACGACGTAATTTTTCTGTCCAAACTTTATTTTCAGCAGAATCATTACTTCGGAATGTACCTGGTGCATGAGTAGGACCTTTATCAACTAACTCCTTTACTTGATCCTCTAAGCGTACACCAGGGCACAATAATGATGCTAATGCAGCAAATACAATTAATTTCTCAATTGTTTTACTTAATTGTGCACTTATTTGTGAACGTTGAACATGTTTAAATACTCTATTCACATGTAAAATAATATCACTAAAAGTGTTAACTGCATGAGACAATTGTCTCGACATTAAATAGGCTACACCAGTGTGATAATAAAAATTTATATGTTGCAATTGTGAAATAGCAAAAAAATCAGTACGATCTTCAGATAGTACTATACTTGCTGATTTTAAACAAGAAGAATAATCTCCAGTTAAACAATCTAATCGAACATTTTCAATAAGAGCAAAGAAACCAAATTTTTGATAAAATTCATTGGAATGATTGATTAAATTTCCTAATGATTTAAGAATACTAACAACTTTGGGTAAGTTCCAAGTAATAGTATTCTCAATTAATACTTTAATATCATCACTTGTTCTTTTCGTTAATTGTGATCGATATTGGCAAACACCTTGAAATTGATAAACAAATTCAGATATAATTTCATTAATCCAATTATTACTCAATAAGTATGTTTTCTTGGCATCTCCACTATATGCTATAAACAACTCAAATAATCTAATATAATTATGCCATGCTAGTATTTGATCGTAGACAGATTGTGATTTATACTTATTATATACGGCTTTGGTCGTGATCTCGGTGTATAAGCACATAAATAATTCATCATTTGCGCATTCCTTTGCTATAGCTGCCGCCGATGGCCATGGAATATTTAGAAAGTATTTATCATTAATTTCTCTAAATTGTACTTCGTATAGTTGCGTTATTTCATCTAAACGGTGTGAATAGCACACTGCCTGGTGCAAACTGAATACCAAGTTTGCAACTTCGGAAGGTATTGACATTGACATGCTCATTTTGTTCTATTTTTTATCTTTTAGTGGTCATTCAGGTCATCCATTTCTCCGACTCCTACTTCACGCCGAACCTTTAATTAGAGCAAAATATTGCAATCAATATTGATGAGTAAGGGCGTATTCCATTATTTTAATTATTTTTAATTCATTATTACTACATTCACTCGATGAAATTACTAATTTTAATTACTAATTTTATTTAACATTTCTACTTACGACTATAGTGAAATAATCTCTTAATCTACATCTTATAGCATTAGTTGTGTATTTTATTTCACTATTTCTTCTTTTCGACAGCCGACTTCAACAGCGGTCTCTTTCTCGATGCTTCAATCATTCGAAAAGAAGGAATAAAAATCTTTCGAAAGTAAGAAAGACTATTTAGTTTTACTGTCTATAGTACCCACTCCACTATCTATCACTTTTGCATTCTGCATCGA
>JACCDO010604560.1_pt1 | contig 11623 bp, 2 predicted proteins | sample 7446101 | NCBI WGS metagenome assembly JACCDO01 (sample SAMN15323440, study PRJNA562643) | freshwater metagenome | isolation source: river surface water | place: USA:Blue River Watershed | collected 2017-08-16
AGGCAACGGTACGATTGTATCCAAAGTTCTTGAAGGGTTCTTCAAAGACGACACCTGGAATATTCTTGGAATCAAAATAATCTTTAATAATTTGCACGGTATTATCGGTACTACCCGTGTCACAAATGCAATACGTGTCAATAATGGGAAGCACAGCATCAAAACATCGTGTAATGATTTTCGACTCATTCTTCACAATCATATTCAAACAAATGGTGGGAAGCATGGCGGAAATTTCGGCGTCCATTTTACTGGTATGTTTTATAGAGAAGACTTTAAGTATGCAGGCAAGTCAGTTAGTTGCATTACGAAGTGCATCCTTGTTAAATTGCAATACCTCGTGCAACAATGGAATTACAGGTCCAATAGGTCCTACAGGTCGATATGGACCGACTGGTTATACGGGTCCCCGAGGGTATTCAACAGGATTGGTATATTACTGCAACGGTGCCGTAAATTCATCCGTAAGTGGGTATTATGACTTGAATCGCACCATCCATATTGGCTCGGAGGTGGGGCGTTCGGCAACTTCAATTCCAGGGATTGGTCCCAAAACCTACATTGTGGGATTTTTGACACCCGTCAACGAACCCAATACAACGTTGATTGAACCTGGTTCCTGGACATTTCAAGTCTATGCTTCCGTGGATGTTGCTGGGTCGACCGAATTGTTTGCCGAAATTTATTATTACCGTGATGGAACGGAAACCTTGATTAGCACAAGTGGTGTGGCCCTTGTAACCGACAGTGTGACACGTTTGTATACGTTTGTAGCACCAATTCCCAGCACGGTACTCTTGCCTGGAGACCGAATTTTGGTAAAATATGCCTTCAATTCCGTGACGGTAAAAACATTGACGATGCATTTTGAGGGCACGACCATTGGGGAAATCAAAACCAATTTGAATGCCGTATTGGCAGGAAATACCGGTCCGACAGGTCCATCCATTACAGGCGCAACCGGTGTAACTGGACCCACGGGCTTTACCGGCCCCACAGGGCCGCGTGGATTTACCGGACCCCAGGGAATCCAGGGTATTCAAGGACCCCAAGGAGACCAGGGAGAACAAGGTCCACAAGGTATTCAAGGCCCTACCGGTGTTCGAGGACCAACCGGATTTACGGGACCCACAGGTTTAATTGGTCCCACCGGTGTAACTGGATATACAGGGTACACAGGATACACGGGTCCCCAAGGGATACCTGGTTTGGCAGCCAATACGGGTGCAACGGGTCCTACAGGGTATTTTGGAGTCGACGGAAGTACTGGTCCCACTGGGCATACAGGTTTGATTGGACCCAAAGGAGATACTGGGCTAAGTTATACGGTCAATGCAGTGGGTCCACCTGGAGAAGGGCTACCCAATACACGTGATGCATATAATAGTCAAAATGCAGGGTTTTCCTTTTTGGAAATTGACCCTGCTACGGGTGATTATGCGACGGGTACCTTGTATATTAAAAAGGTGGATGGCACAGGGATATTTGAAGAAATTTGGTATCCTGGAATTCCCTTTGGCAAAGGTGACACGGGTGGTATTGGGCCCATGGGTGTTACTGGAGAAACAGGTATGACAGGTCCTACAGGTCCCACCGGATTAGGTCGCACGGGTCCCACGGGGCCACTCGGAACAGGTCCAACAGGGCGTACTGGTCCAACAGGATTTACCGGACCCACGGGGCCACGTGGGGCAGGAGATACAGGTCCGACAGGTCCCGTCATCCCCTTTATTTTCGATGGTGGAGACCCCTATACCGTATTTTATGTCGGTCCTGCGTTTGATTGTGGAACCGTCGCATAAAGGTTTTTCGAAATGAAAAATAGGTAGAGTGTTATGAGTATTCCCAATTTTATAACATTTCAATTTCGTCGTGGAACGGCTCTCCAGTGGTCGACAGTAAATCCTGTGCTAGCCAGTGGTGAGTTTGGTCTGGAAACCGATACGGATTTATTCAAAGTGGGAAATGGTGTCGACCCGTGGAATCTTCGTCCCTATGGTGGAATTCGTGGGTATACAGGGGCAACAGGGGCACTTGGAACTGGTCCGACGGGAATTAATGGTGTCACAGGAAGTACAGGTCCCACTGGATTTACCGGACCCGCAGGGGCGGCAGCGAATACGGGTGCCACGGGAAGTACGGGTCCAACAGGAAGCACGGGTCCGCAAGGAATTGATGGGACAGCGGTCAACACAGGCGCGACAGGCTTTACGGGTTTTACGGGTCCCACAGGGGCGCTTGGAACTGGTCCAACGGGATTTACAGGATGGACAGGTCCTACTGGATTATTGGGTACGGGACCCACCGGTTTTACAGGATGGACAGGAGAAACGGGACCTACGGGTCCATTGGGGACAGGTCCTACTGGACGCACAGGACCGACCGGTCCTCAGGGACCCCAAGGAATTCCTGGAAGTGCAACGTTTACCGGTGCAACGGGTCCACGAGGACCGACTGGTGTAACTGGACCTATTGGTCCCACCGGTGTGGAAGGACGTGTTGCATATAAAGGTGATACAGGGGATACTGGTCCCACGGGCCCTCAAGGAATTCCTGGTATTGCTGCCAATACGGGTGCGACTGGACCGACCGGCTTTACAGGCCCCTTGGGAACAGGACCCACGGGCGAAACAGGATTCACCGGTCCGACTGGAGAAACGGGCCCCATGGGAATGACGGGTAATACCGGATTTACGGGTCCCACAGGTCCACAAGGGATTCGAGGAGAACAGGGAACGCCCTATAACGTTTCTGGCATTGGTCCCACGGGTACAGGATTGACCGGTCCTACCGGACCCCATACACGTGATTATTACAATGGGGAAGTGGCAGGTTTTGCCTTTTTGGATACCACCAATGGTGTCTTGTATATTAAAAACACGGATACATGGGCCGATTGGTCTGACGGTGTACCTTTTGGACGTGGTGAAACCGGCCCCCAAGGGCCGCAGGGAATTCAAGGAATTCAAGGAATTCAGGGGGATACCGGTGTAACAGGGTATACTGGTTTTACTGGTCCATTGGGTACTGGACCTACGGGTGATACTGGAATGACAGGACCTACCGGTATGACCGGTCCTTTGGGCACTGGACCTACAGGGGAAACAGGGTTTACAGGACCGACCGGTATGACCGGACCCACAGGGCGTACGGGACCCACGGGGCCGATTGGAACGGGACCCACGGGTATGACCGGACCTACGGGACGTACCGGGCCAACGGGTGCAACGGGGCCCATTGGAACCGGTCCAACCGGAGAAACGGGGGAAACGGGACCCACCGGTGAAACTGGACCCCAAGGAAATCCTGGGGAAGCCGCAAATACAGGTGCCACGGGTCCCACCGGTGCATTAGGGACCGGCCCTACGGGCGATACAGGTCCTACCGGATTTATCGGTCCTACGGGTCCGTTTGGTGGGCCCACAGGGGAAACCGGACCCACCGGTCCCTTGCCATACATTTTCGAACAAGTGATTTTCGACCAAGGCAATCTTCAAAATCAAGATTACACCATTGATGGTGGATATACATGGCAAGATATCAAAGACAATTTCCGATGGCTCTATTGGATTGCCATTCCAGACCCGCCTTATACCACCGGTTTGCGATTAACAACGCAACTCATTCGTACGACAGACATTGAAGCAACTCGCAGTTTTGAAATGGATAAAGAAGGTCCGAGTTTCTTTGCAATTACCTTTCCATCGTCCTTGACAGTACCCACCTTTGCCGTGAATTTGCAAGTGGCACGCGGAACCGTACGATACATTTTACGCGTTACAAATTATTTATAATTGACGGTAAAGAAGATGAAATTTTATAAATACAATTGTATATGTTTATAAAATTTTATGACACCCCGAGTGTGAAAATAAGGTCCATGTGCGTGGTCTAAAGAATAATTCAATTTGAAAGTATCAGTAGAATGCCCTACGTACGTCTACAATTACGTCGCGGTACCGCTTCAGAGTGGTCCACGGCAAACCCATTGTTGGCAAATGGGGAAATCGGGCTCGAGCGTGATACGGATTTATTTAAAATTGGGGATGGTGTGCGAACGTGGAATTTGTTGCCGTATGGTGGAATTCGTGGGTATACAGGTCCCACTGGAGTCACAGGCTATACCGGTTATACGGGATACACGGGTTATACCGGTCCTCAAGGAATTCCTGGAATTGCCACATTAACGGGAAGTACCGGATTTACCGGCCCAACTGGATATACAGGATTTACCGGCCCAACGGGTCCCACTGGAATGACGGGCCCCACTGGGTTTATTGGTCCTACAGGAAATACCGGGCCGACAGGAAGTACGGGTGCCACAGGTAGTACAGGACCCACCGGATATACCGGATACACGGGTTATACAGGAAGTACGGGTGCTACCGGTAGTACTGGACCCACTGGATACACTGGATATACGGGTGATACCGGAACAATTGGGCCCACTGGTTTTACAGGGCCATCGGGTACACGTGGGTTTACTGGATTTACGGGACCGGTGGGGATTCAAGGGTTTACGACAGGTCGTGTCTTGTACATGAATTACAGTACGAGTGGACCCACGGGTGCCTATAAATTATTGGGTCTCGAACCATCCATGGCGGGTGTCCAAACTGTAACAACCAACAGCAGTGCATCCGAAACAGTGCTGGTGAGTCAATTTGCCACCAATTACGATTTACAAAATCCAGTTCCATACGGTATTTGGGATATCGGTGTCTATGCCAATGTAAGTGTTCCGAATCGTTTTACCTTGTATGCATCCGTATTTAAACTGAGTGGTGGTGTGGAGACATTGCTTGGAAGTAGTGCGCCGGTCAACTTGAGTATTTTGAGTAGTACCAGCCCCTTGCAATACCAATATGTCGAAATGACCACCTATGTTCCAGAAACAGCGGTCGTAGATGGAGATTCAATTGTGGTCAAGGTATTTACAACCCACATTGGTACCAACAGTGATACTTTGAAAACATATTATGAAGGACCCAACAGTTATAGTAATGTCTTGACCAGTATTAGCGTCCCAGGATACACGGGCCCAACCGGTCGTCAAGGTGCAATCGGTCCCACGGGGCCCACAGGACGTACTGGACCCACTGGTGAAACGGGCCCCACAGGAATGACAGGACCAACTGGTGCTACAGGGCCAACAGGAATGACAGGAGCGACGGGTGCTACAGGACCAAGAGGTGATATTGGTGCTCAAGGTGGGTCGAATGGTCTATTGCTCTTTTTTAATGAAAGTGAGTCATCCGGTATTGGGTCTTACAAATTATTGGGAGACAACTTGACCAATGTAGGAAAACAAACCATTACGGTGGCCAGTAGTAGCACAGAATCGGGTACACTCATTCGAGGGTTTGCCACAACACGTACCTTGACGAGCCCCATTCCCAGTGGATTGTGGACGCTGCAATTGTATGCAAATACCACGAGTGCGGATGTCTTTAGTGTCTATGCAAGTGTGTATACACGCAGTAGCGGTGGAAGTGAAACCTTGTTGGCTACAACTTCGGCTGTCAACATCAATGAGTATAGCGCGGTAAGTCCAACGCAATATCAAGATGTTGAATTAAGTGTCAAAATCCCTACTACAACGGTTGCTGCCAATGATTCCGTGGTCATTAAATTGTTTTACAACCATTTGGGATCTTCCAGTGACAGTTTGTACTTGTATTTTGAAGATACGGATACATATGCGTTTACGACCACCAGTATTAGTCAAGCCGGCAATACGGGACCAACCGGTGAAGTGGGACCAACCGGTGCAGTGGGACAAACAGGGCCGACGGGTCTTGCAGGAATTGGTGTAACAGGACCCACTGGTCCAGGGGGAATTTCGATTCAAGGGTTGGGTACAGGTTCCATGTTGGTGTACAATCAAGACGATGATTTGTATTATTACAATGGATTGGTTTCCGTGACGGAAATCAATGGAAGTACAGGTACGGTTGAATTTTCTGGAAATCTCATTCCTTCGGTCGATGATTTATTTACGATTGGTTCGCCTTCGTTCCGCGTTCGTGATGTGTATGTAGGAAGTAATTCCTTGCATATTGGAAGTCAATTACTGTCGGATAATAGCGGTGCATTACAAACCAGTGAAGGGTTGAATACACAATATGTATTGTTTGGTACAACAGGGTATACCGGTGGATGGCGTATTTACAGTGATGAGGTCAGTATTTATGCAATGCAGTATAACAATTTTGGTCCCACTGGAACAGTATACGATTTGTTGAGCGGTGCTGGAATTAGCGGTGGAACAGGTCCCACAGGGGATCGTGGAGCAACCGGTTTACAAGGTCCTACAGGTTATATTGGACGTGACGGGGACACTGGAGCCCAAGGGGATACAGGACCTACAGGCTATATCGGTCGTGATGGGGATACTGGTCCTACGGGTGAACAAGGTCCTACGGGTGAACAAGGTCCTACGGGTGCTACAGGTTATATCGGTCGTGATGGGGACACTGGTCCTACGGGTGAACAAGGTCCTACGGGTGCTACAGGTTATATTGGACGTGACGGTGACACTGGAGCCCAAGGGGATACAGGACCTACGGGTTTACAAGGTCCTACAGGTGCTACGGGTTATATTGGTCGTGATGGTTCTACAGGAGCAACTGGAAGTGTAGGACCCACAGGTACCAAGGGTGATACTGGAGCAACTGGTATTGCCGGTCCAATTGGCCCTGGAATGGCAACCTTTGATTATATATTTAGTACGACTACAACAAACAGTAACCCTGGTTCTGGACGTTTTCGAGTAAATAATGCAACAATGTCAAGTGCAACCCAAATGTATATCAACAGCACCGATGCTGCTGGTGGGGGTAATGATTTAGAGCCATTTTTTGCAGCAATCAATACGTATGGTGGAAATGGACATCGTGGGTTTATGAAGGTTCAACAACGTGACGATTATACATGGTATCAAGTCTATGAAATTGGGAGTGCAACACAAGTTGTGGCGGGTGTTTCTGGATATTATACGATTACACTTGTAAATATAAGCCCAGATGCCAATTTTGCGAATAACACCCCAAGTATTATTAGCTTTAATCTTGCGGGCCCAGAAGGAGCAACGGGTTCCACCGGTTTTACGGGTGCAACTGGAAGTGTAGGACCCACTGGAGCAACAGGGTTGGCTGGAAGTCAGGGTGCGACGGGTGAAACTGGGCCCACCGGATTACAAGGACACACGGGTATGACCGGTCCCACCGGACACACTGGAAGTGTAGGACCAACGGGTTCAATTGGGTTACAAGGAGATACTGGAGCAACCGGTTTACAAGGGCATACTGGACATACAGGGTCGACGGGTATTCAAGGTGAAACGGGTCCTACGGGTCCTCAAGGTATACAAGGAATCCAAGGGGATACAGGATTTACAGGTGCAACCGGTCCTACTGGAGAAACCGGTCCACAAGGGGTCCAAGGAGATACTGGAAGTCCAGGTACTTCTTTTACATGGTTGGATGCATGGAGTAATTCCACCACATACTATATCAATAATGTGGTGTATTATGACGAAAGTAGTTGGATTAGTTTGGTCGATTTCAACATTGCTTCAACACCTGGAACCAATGCTGATTGGTCTCTCGTCGCAAAACGTGGTACTACCGGTTATACTGGAAGCGTAGGGGAAACTGGAGCAACCGGTGAAACGGGTCCTACTGGATTGCAAGGACCTACCGGTTTTACAGGGGAAATTGGCCCTACTGGATTACAAGGGGATACAGGAGAAACCGGACCTACTGGATTGCAAGGGGATACTGGTATGACCGGTCCAACTGGGTTGGGTGATACGGGTATGACCGGTCCAACTGGGTTGGCAGGAAGCGTAGGGGAAACCGGTGCAACAGGTCCCACGGGTTTGCAAGGGGATACAGGTATGACGGGTCCTACTGGATTTGTTGGAGAAACCGGTGCAACGGGTCCAACAGGGTTGGGGGATACTGGCCCTACCGGTTTTATTGGACCCACCGGTTTTACAGGTCCAACGGGCCCCACTGGTGAAAAAGGAGACCGTGGTGATCAAGGTACTCCCTATAACGTTTCTGGACAAGGTCCTACCGGTACAGGATTAACTGGAGGTACTGCACCCTATACACGTGATTATTACAATGGGGAAGTTGCCGGCTTTGCATTCTTGGATACCACCAACGGTATTTTGTACATTAAAAATACCAATGCATGGGCCGACTGGTCGAATGGTGTTCCTTTTGGGCGCGGTGAAACCGGTCCTCAAGGAATTCAAGGAATTCAAGGGATTCAAGGTGATACGGGTCCCACGGGTTTCCAAGGTGCCACAGGTGTCACAGGATATACCGGTGCTACGGGTCCAACAGGATTACGGGGTGAAACGGGTATGACTGGTCCTACAGGAAGTGTTGGTCTTACTGGTCCGACCGGTTTGCGTGGTGAAACCGGTAGTGTTGGAGCCACGGGATTTACAGGGAGTCAAGGTGCGACAGGTGTAACTGGTCCTACAGGGGCGCGTGGATTCACGGGTGATACCGGAGCCACGGGTGCCACAGGCCGTACTGGGTCTACCGGTGCAATTGGTCCTACAGGGTCGGCTGGTCCAACGGGTGCGACAGGTGTAACAGGGCCACAAGGTGTTTCGTACACGGGACCCACGGGTCTCACAGGGATGACTGGTCCCACGGGTCCAGCAGGACAACCAGGTGCAGATACGGATATTTTGTTAAGTGTGACCAAGACGGATGCATTTACAACATTAACCGGTACTACTGGGGATGTCTTTCGTAATGCAACCGTAACCAACAATATTAGTCAAATGGGTATCACATTTACATCGGCAAATGGACGCTTTACATTTAGTCAAGGTGGATACTACAATATTCAATTGGGTATGATTGTCGATACACAACAAGTACAAAATATTACCTACAGTATTACTCGTAATGGAGCCAATGTATGGTCCTATCCCATCTATATTCACAGTTCGGTCGACCCTGCACCCATGCCAATTTGTATCACCTTGTTTCTTAATGCAGGCGACTATTTGAACTTTTACTTCTTGTCCTCGATAAGTTCATATTTGGTGCGTATGATGCCAGGTACCACGGTCAATATTAGTCGTTTGTCCGTGGGTCCAACGGGTGCAACTGGGCCGGCTCCAGCGATTGGTGCACTCAATTATGCCCAAACCTCCGTTTCTACCGTAACCATTACGAGCGGGACAACATTGCCTGCAAACATTGCCAGTGTTGCAATTACCACTGCTGGAAACCCTGTGGAAGTTAAATGTGCAACAGATTTTAACGCCTTGGGTGCAAGTGCATGGGCTCGACTTCAATTGTATCGTGGGTCGACTGCCATTGGTCAAATTATGCAATTGGAACCAGGAACCAGTCAAAATCTAAATTCTCCTTTTAATATCATGTTTATTGATACACCTGCAGCAGGAACATATACCTATTACTGCAAATTAGTGAGCGCATCCTTTAGCAGCAATAATTTCAATTTTGGAGAGGCGGGTGGACCCGTCATGTCCGCCATTGAATTGGCCAGTGCCATTGGACCCACAGGAGTCACTGGAGCAAGAGGATTGACTGGGGCAACAGGGAGTGCTGGTGCTACAGGTTTGATGGGTCCAACCGGTTTGGCTGGAAGCGTAGGGGCAACTGGAAGTACTGGACCGACTGGATTAGGTGAAATAGGACCCACCGGTCCTACAGGTTTCCAAGGCGAAACGGGTATTCAGGGTCCCACAGGTTTTACTGGGTATACTGGGTTGGGTGCAACAGGACCCACCGGTCCTACAGGTTTCCAAGGCGATACTGGTATGACAGGACCTACAGGGTTGGGGGATACTGGTATGACAGGACCCACAGGTTTTATTGGAGCAACGGGTCCCACGGGTATGGCTGGAAGCCAGGGAGACACGGGTATGACTGGTCCTACAGGTTTCCAAGGGGACACTGGATCAACAGGTCCCACAGGTTTACAAGGATTTACCGGTGATACAGGTATGACTGGACCCACGGGTTACCAAGGGGACACTGGATTTACAGGTCCCACTGGTTTTATAGGAGCAACTGGAAGTCAAGGTAATACTGGTGCAACAGGACCAACCGGTTCTGTAGGAGCGACAGGAAGCCAGGGTGATACAGGTATGATTGGGCATACAGGAGACACGGGTCCTATGGGTGCAACTGGACCCCAAGGGATAGATGGTACCGCCGTGAATACAGGGGCGACAGGAGCAACAGGTTTTACCGGCAGTGCAGGTCCAACTGGTGCAACCGGTCCAGCAGGAATTGGTGGTACAGGATCAACGGGTCCTACTGGGGTTGCAACACCATCTGTATTATTTACACCCTCGGCTGCAAACATAAGTGTAAGTTATCCAGACAATAATACCACCACAATTACCCAAACCGCGTCTGGTACCTTGTATGCGGATACAACGCGTGTAACTTTGGCGCGTGAACCCCATACATTTTCCTTCCGAGTCCCAACCTTTAGTTTCAGTCAAGTGCGTCTTTCTCGTAAAAATAGCAGTGGTACACGATTCCTCGATGTCATTTTACAAAACAGTCCAGTATCCTCGTTATACTGTTACACGGAAGCCGGTGTACAAACACTGGTGCAATCCGTAAATGCAGGGGACACATTGACGGCGGTATACAATGGTGGATTAACCAGTACCAACAATTATACATGGTTTGTAAACGGCGTCAGTGTCTATACAACCACCTTGACCACAACTACTGGATACTCCTATGGATTTCATTTGACCACAAGCACGTATCCCTCATCCTTTAACGTATCGAATGTATTGTTTACCACCGATGGAACCGTTGGTCCCACAGGAAATACAGGGTTTACAGGTGCAACAGGACCAACGGGACGCACAGGACCGACTGGAGCCACGGGACCTCAAGGAATTCCTGGAACGGCCGATAATACGGGTGCAACAGGACCGACAGGACCACAAGGGGTTTCCTACACAGGTCCTACGGGTGCAACGGGTGTAACGGGTGTGACGGGTCCTACGGGTCCAGCAGGGTCAATCGGTGCAAGCAGTGACCAACTCATTAGTTATACACGTACCAATGATTCCACTCCCTCGATAAACCAATTTGATATGTTTAGTGGAGCAACGGGTACAACCAATACCTCGTCTGGTATTACATTTAACAATAGCAATGGTCGTTTTACTGTTTCAACAGAAGGAATCTATTCGATTGAATCCTTGATTATTGCAGTTTCAACAGCAAGTGGTGATTATACAGCTTTTACCATCCAAAAGAATGGTGTATCCATTTGGAATTATCAAATGATTGTATATAACCTGGTATCCCCAGCACCTATGCCATTAATGATGTATACACAATTGAATGCAGGGGATTATTTGAACTTTTTGGTGGATGGTGGTTCAGGAAATATTACCATCAAGGCCGGCTCGACTGCCAATATTACACGGTTATCGGTGGGTCCAACGGGTGCAACAGGGGTCACGGGTCCAGCAGGGTTTGCAAGTAATACTGGAGCCACGGGTCCAACCGGATTGGCTGGAAGCCAGGGTGATACTGGGGCGACTGGTGCAGTGGGTCCTACAGGATTGGCTGGAAGTACAGGTACA
>JACCDO010811854.1_pt1 | contig 11623 bp, 13 predicted proteins | sample 7446101 | NCBI WGS metagenome assembly JACCDO01 (sample SAMN15323440, study PRJNA562643) | freshwater metagenome | isolation source: river surface water | place: USA:Blue River Watershed | collected 2017-08-16
GAAGAACTAAAAATACAGTTAATAAAAGAATTAAAGGAATGCAGACAGGGAATGTTAATGATATTGAAATACTTTTTGATTTTGAAACATCAAATGATTTACTTCTTGAAAATTTAGTTCATTACATTCTTGACAGATACCGCTGTAATTCTAATAGAGAGTTCTTTGATTGCAACGTAGAATATATTCAATCTGTAATTGAAATTGCTGGTAAAACTATAGATACATTAAAAAGTAGTTATCATAACATATCTCCTGAAACACTTACAAGTGTTGTTATTAGTCGATTACAAGACGAAGAAATAAATTTTGATACTAAGGTAAAAGATAATAATATAAACGTAAAAAAGACTATAATAGAACATTACACAAAAGGTAATGATAAAGATTTTATTTTATTAAACGATATTAAAGAATTAATTGGTAATTCATATAATAAACAATTTATTATAAGCATTATTAAATTAGTTTTTCCAGAAGCTCTTTTTTACGAAAGAAAGAGTATAAATAATAAAGATTATAGAAACTTATTTTTAAATTTGAAAAATATTTGATGCACTATACTCGTCAATAATAATTTAAATAAATAATAATTTATAAATAATGAATATTAATAAATTAGAAGACGAGAAAAATGAACTTTTACAATACAAAGAAGATTCTAATAAATACAATAAATTTTATAAGAAATATATAGAAACATTTAGTAAATTATATAAGGATATATACAGAACAGGGAAAATAATTACAGTATGTGGTAATAAGGGTGTTGGGAAAACTGTACTAATAGAGAAATTGACAGGGCGTTCTCATAGTCAAAGACAATGTACAGATAGTCCTACAGTGTATCCATATAAAGAAAATATATATCTTATAGATACAGTAGGTATAAATGATACGAAATATGAACATATATATGATATTATAAAGAATGGTCACATAGGTATTTATGTTATAGATTTTGATGTTGCACCAGAATATTTAAAATATATAGCAGAGTATATAAAAGATACATTTAAAAATTATACAAAAGTATTAATATGTTTGAATAAGTTAAGCTGTATAGATATAGATTATAAATGTATAAGAAATTCTATTGAAATTTGGAAAAAATGTTTTGCAAAATATAACATACATACGTCTTCGGATTTTAACAAATCTGAAAAATATACACTTGTAGCAATAGAAATACACGGAAGTCCAAGGGTTACAAAAGAACCAGATTTAGACATTATAAAAAACGCACGTGAAAATGGTGCTCTTGATATACAAGATTTTCACATGTTGTTAAATAAAATTATAAACTGATCCATATGATGAAATAAAATTATTGAGGAATTTAAGTTTTATCGATAGATCTATTAATAATTCTAGATTTTACTTCTGATTCAGTAATATCTTTATAAATTTCCCAACCATCACCATATTGTTGTGCACAATCGTATTCTACATCTTCGAAATTGTCATAACCACGAACTAGCCATATTACATTAGATTCTAATTTTTTAGTTAATCCATAAAAAAATGCGATTGTATTCATGTTTGTATTTTAAATAATAAAATATATTATTTAAATGGATCCACAAGATGAAATAAATTATTGAATGAAATCATTTTTTTTCAGGTCCAAAATATGGTAATTTTTATTGTTGATTATTTGTTAAATGATACACTTTGCAATTTTCCAAAAGCCTTTATCCAATTTTCATTATTTGAAATATCTTTTTTCAAATATATATCACCTATAGAATTTACACCATATAATCTATTTTTACTTAATGAAACAGATGATAAATTACCATCTAATTTCCTCCAACCACTTATATTTCCCGATTTTGCGTTTCCACTACAGTGAATATCACCATTAAAGCTTACTCCGCATACACTATCGTCGTCGAATGTTATTTGTTTCAAATTTCCATCAATTTTTTTCCAAGACGTGTTATCAAGAGGTGAATAAAATATATCACCATTTTCATTAACGCCATATAATTTACCATTACTTACGGAAATATTACTTAATTTACCAGGTAATTCAACCCATACAGGGTTGCCGTATTTTGCATCTCTAGCGCAAAAAATACGACCATCATCCTTTACACCACACACTGTTTCACCATCGAATGAGATTTGCTTTAATGTCCCATTTGCTTTAATCCAATGAGGATTTGAAATATTATATGTATAGTATACAGTACCATCGGTACCAACACCATAAGCCATATTTCCAGATATAGAAATATCTTTTAATTTTCCAGGCACTGGTTTAAATAATTGATTCACATCCATTGCATTATTTGTACAATAAATGGAATTTTCTGAATTTACACCACAAACAGAACCTATATTTGCATTTGCTAAAATAATTCTACCTATTAATGCTGAGCCTGGGAAATCCATGATAATAATACCTGTTCTTTTAAATTGTCCAGAAGCTAACCATATATTTGTCATTACATTTGTTCCTGAAAAATCTTTGCCGGTTTTATTATTTAATAATGAAGAAGCGTAAGTTTCAGGTGATGATTTTCCGCTGGAAACAAAATAAGGCAAAACACCGCCTGAGGCTGTCAAATAGTTTACATATAATGTTTTTTTATTACCGTTATTGGCATTGTGTAAATGATCAAAAACAAGTTGTAATTTATATGGCAATTCATAATTAGATTGTAAATTATAATGGTTTTGTGTTTCCGAGTAACCTGGGTTTATTCCATAAGTTGTTCTTGATGCAAAATTTTGATATATAATAATTTTTCCTCGTAATTCTTTTAATGTTGGATTAGAATTATATTTTGCATATTTGTAAAAGTGTGCATTATAATAATTCCAATATTTTAAAAACATATTTTCAAATTGTGCATCGTCATCTGTTGATTCTTTTTGAACACTTAATATAATTGTTTCGGAAGGATTAGATTGTAAAAAGCCAATTATATTTTCAAGCACTGTACCAAACCATATACCTAAAGGTACAAAGCCATGATACATCTGAAATTCATTTTTATCAATTTTACATCTAGCATCTATAAAACGTATACCTGATGTCAATTGAGAAACAAGATTCATAGATTGTGTTTTTGCAATAATATGCGCATTTGGTAAAGTATATGTCATAGAATCATGAGTTCCAGGAATAGACATTTCACTAAGCAATGCATGGTCAGGTACGTTTTTCATCCATTTTGAATTATTTGTTTCAAACGCTGGTTCAAAACTATATGCTGTTCCTCCTAAATATGGTGTGGAAAATTTTTCAATCTTACCACTTTTATATATAAAAGTATAGTATAAAATAATACAAACTACTAGTATTATCAAAATATCAATATCCATTTATACAGTTTATACAATATAAAAAAATTTGAATAAAATATATTATTCTAATTTATTAATGAAAGTTATAAACGTAAAGGTAAAATATATAAGACCACAATATAAACATTTGAAAGAATGGTGTGATTCAACAGATAATGTATACATAGGTAGAAAACTAGTTGTTTTTATTCCAATGGAAGATGGAACAAAAAGACGATATCCTGAAAAAGATTCTATATTACATAATCCATATGCAATAGGTAAAACATATAATGGAATTAAAGTAGAAAACAGAGATATAGCTTGTGATATGTTTTATAAATATATGAATAAGAAATTAGATGAAGAAAACGTTGACGGAGTATATCATACAGCAATTAAAAATTTAAAAGGTAAAAATTTAGGTTGTTGGTGTCACGAATTAAGATGTCACGGAGATGAATTAATAAAAATATATAATGAAAGATTTGATTTACAAAACTAAATAAAAATGAAAAACTAGATAATATTTATAAATCAAAAAGGAACTGAATAAGATACAATGATTGGATTAACAATTACGGAAAAGTATGCAAAAGTTGGAAATGTACACTATGATTATAAAGATAGTTTGAAGGAAACTACTGAAACAAATGAAATGAATGTATTGTACCATGGACAAAAATTTGGAAGATATGATTCTATTATATTAGATGCTATTAAAAACCACGAATTGTGTAAAGTATATTTGAGATTAGTACCAAATACAGGGTTCACTTATTTAGGAGCATCAGCACAATATGAAATTATACAAGAAAGAAAAGTAGAAAATAATGTTAAAGCAAATGATGATGAAATTTTAATAGTAAAAATAAAAATTCCAAATGCATTAAAACATAAATTAGATTTGCCACCAACTAATATCTATGGCAAATATAAAAAACAAGTTATGAAACATATGGGTATATTACATCAAAAAAATAATGTATGTGTTGGAATATATAGAAAATACGACAATTAACTAAATCTTTCATTATATATTTTTATTAATTCGTCACCGTGACAACGTGATGGTGAACAAAAACAACCTAATTTTTTACCTTTTAAATTTTTAATTGTTCTGTGATAAATTCCATTAATATTTTCTTCGTCTAATTTTTCGGTAATGTATTTATAATACATATCGCAAGCCATATTTTTGTCAGATATAGATGCATAGGGATTGTGCAAAAATGAATCCTCTGGTGGATAGCTATACTTTTCAGAATTTTTATATATAACAACATGATGTTTGTTACCAATATATACGTTTTTTTTATCTTTGCACCATTCTTCTAAATTATTGTACTGTGGTCTAATGAATTTAACTCTAACATTTACTACTTTCATTATAACGATGTATACAAAAAAAAACTATAATTCAACCTAAAAAAAATTGAAAAAATATAAAATGAGATTTTATGCAAACTAAAATGAACTCGACTTTGATAAATATTGATATATTCGAAAATTTATGCGATGTATGCGATGATCATACAATTGTAAAATTGATATTGACATGTAAGCAATTTTGTAATTATTATTACTCTATTGAAAATAATATATTGAAAAAACGAAAGACATTTTATGGATATACATTACCTAAAAGATTAATTGAATTACGGTTTATTGAAGATGAAGAAACATTTTTGAAATTTTTTGTGTATAAATATTATCCTATAGAATTTTATAAATATTATGTTTATGACATATATCAAAAATTCTTTAATGGTAATTATGTAAATTTCTGGAGTCAAATGTCAGAATATATACTAAATGTGAAAAGTGTAGGGTTGACAGAGTATATAAATACAGCAGATGATAATATAAAATATCTTTTATATTATCAAGATCATATTGATTGGACAGTAATATCTTCAAAATTTTTAACGGAATATATGATGATACGATTAAAGAACAAATTAAATTGGAAATATGTTTTGGAATCTAATGATGTAACAACTGAATTTTTAAATAATAATTTTGATATATTTGAACAGTATTTTGATACTATAATATGTAATCAAATTCTAACAGAAGATTTTTTACAAGAGCATATAGAATTTATAAAAAAATACAAAATAATGCAATTAATCTTAGAAAATCAGGAATTATCAGAAAATTTCTTAGAAGAAAATATAGAATATATAAAAAATAATTATTTATTTTATACGTTGTTGATTGAACAAAACGTTTCACAACAATTTATATTAAGACATATACAATATATTAGAGATAACAATTTATTAAATGTGGTTTATGACGTGCATGGTATAGAGTATTTAATATAAAATATAATTTAAAACAATTTATAAGTAATATTAAATTAGCATCTCTTCGGAGGTGCTTTTTTAATGTAAAAATAAGGCATGAATCATGGGATAAATAAAATTGATTTAAATATATTGAATATATAATAAATGACACAACTTAAACGTGATATAATATCTTTTTATAATGGAACAATATGCACAGGAAGAAAATTTGCATATTATACTGTAAATAATGAACATAATGATTTTTACAAATTGTTAATAGACATGGAAGAAAAACGTTCAAAATATTATAAATATACGTATAATAATATAATGATTAAAGAAATAAAATATACTAAAGATGAAATTAGAGTTGAATATATATTAGATACTTAAACGCATTATAAATATTTTCAAGGAATTAAACATTCAGATGCATCAAAGAAGTCTTGATGTTTTTTATTTTTAGCTAAATAATGTTTTTCTTTAAAATCATCAAATAAACTTTTATCTTTATAGAAAGATTGCATTTGATTCCAAGTGTCTAATAAATATTTATTTGCATTGTTAAACCACATTTGATCTCTTTTTATATTAATTATTTGATAATTGTTGATATAATAAAAATTTAATATATTTTCTGAATTAACAGTTTCTAAATGTATTTTCAATTCATCTGAATTTTCAAAAAAATGATATATGTTATCATGAGTGATATATCCACAAAACTTATTTTGCAATATGTCTTCTAATTCGACTTCTTTAATTTCGGCTTCCAAATAATCGCATTCCATCAAGTTGCATACCTCTAATTGTAATTGTACCTGAGCGAAATAATAAATAGGAATATAATTATCAACAATTTTTCGTTTCTTTGGACATTTTATTTCAACCATAACACCACATGGAGTAATACCATCAGGACTTGCTGCCAAATGTTCAAATTTCGGATGATTCAAAATACCAAATTCTAACAAGTCAGTTTTTTTTAAATATTTATACAATAAGCAACTAACATTTTCATATTTATTTCCCCACAAAGTATTTTCATTAGATTCATATTGATAACCTGGATTAAAATATTCATCGCATTTTTTTATAAGATATTCATCTTTTGTTTCATATGGATTCAAAAAATCTTTATCACTATATTTAAATTTAGATATATTATATATTTTAACGTATTTTTCACATAATTCTTTATTTTTATACAAACATGAACCAACTGCACTTGCTGTTATTTTATTTTTTCTTATATCATACCACTCTTGTGATTTTTGTTCAACTTGTGGTATTTTTTTCATCTTTGTAACACGCATTTTCAATGCTCGTATCGAGGGCATATTTATGTCGTCCATATTATACTTTATTTAAAATTAATTTTTTTTAAATTAATATTATATTATATTAATATAAATGACCAGAAAAATAAATGACGTAAAATTAAAAAAAAAAATTATATTAGATGATGGCGATATTGACGAAGATGATTATTTTAATAACTATAATAAAGTTAATATATATAATAGTGATAACGACAGTAGCGATTCAGATGATGAATCTCATATAAGTGATAAAGATAGTGATGTAAATGATAATGGAAATGATAATGGAAATGATAATGTAAGTGATTCTTCATCTGTAATTTCAGATTATTATAGTTATCGAGACAGAAATAGAAACAAAAAACAAAAATATGATGATTTAAATGAAATGTTTGGAGATATGAAAATTAGCGAAAATACAAATAATTCAAATGAAAATTTAAGTGAATTATTAAAAAATATGAAGATATCCGAAACTACCGAAAATACTGAGCTAACTGAAACTACTGAACCAACTGAAACTACAGAAACTACTGAACCAACTGAAACTACAGAAACTACTGAACCAACTGAAACTACAGAAACTACTGAACCAACTGAAACTACAGAAACTACGGATGAAAGTGAAACAAGTGAAGCAAGTGAAAACGAAGATGTTTCTGATGATTCCGAAGACGAATTTAAAAGAATATCAAAACGCCTTGGTAAAATGAAGATTAAAAACGATGAAACAGATCAAATTCAAGAAATTTTAAGTACAACCAATTTAAATGACGACGAAGATGATGATCTAAATAAAGCATTACAGAATTCAAGAATAACAACTAATAAAAATGGAGAAAGTTCTGAAAATAACAATTTACAATTTCCATGGTTTAGAACACAAAATGAAGAAGATGTAACAGAAAATACAGGTTTGTATACCAATTATGACAGTGATTCAGATGAAGATAATATGTCAGTTGACGAAGAAGAATCTATAGGAAAAAGAATAAGAAACATAACTAAAAAAAGAAAATCAGACATAATAAAACAAAATATAGAAAAATACAATAAAAGACAAGAAGAAATAAAAAGAATACAGAATACAAGAAAAATAAAAAAAGAATTAAAGTCTGATTTAAAACATGTTGAAAATTTATTGTCTGAATTAAATTTTAAAAAAAAATGATTTTATAAAAAAAAAAAATTGAATATAAAATAATTTAAAAACAATACATCACAATACAAAAATAACCAAAATGGCATTTGTTATGAAACCAGAATCTTTCTCTTTGTCCGACTTGAAATTTTCAGATGTTAAAAAAATGGATAAAATCAAAGTGGTATATGTTAACAGAAAAGATCGTAATAAGGTTATTTTGCAAACTCCTCTTGTTAGAGCACACGGAAAGATGTGGAGAGAAGAAAATGTAACTGATTCACTGAATGATAAATTTGAATTGAACTTGTCATTTTCAGGGTCTGAATCCGATCCTAAGATTAAAGCATTTTTGGATAAAATGCTTGAATTAGATGAATTAATTAAAAAGAATGTACAAACAAATAAAAATGTAAAATATTGTCCAATTGTCAGAGTTCCTACTGATGAACAAGGGAACGCATTAACTTACCCACCAACTATGAGAGTAAAACTAGACAGAAAAAAGTCAGAAGATGGGTTTACTGGCAAGTTCACAAACAATAAGAGTGGAGGAACTGAAGTTCTTTTCTTTAACGAAAACAAAGAGATTATTGATATTAACGAAAAGAATTTCGAAGAAAAAATTCCTAGAGGTTCAAATGTAGTTTGTGTGATCGAGTTGGTGTATGTTAGCATTTCATCTACTGGTATTTCCACTAAATGGAAACTTGTACAATGTAAGGTTAATAAATCAACAAAAATTGTTGATTCGTATATTATGCTTGATGATGAAGATGATGACGTAAAACAGGAAACAAAAACCGACCCAGAACCAAACACTGAAGAAAGCAGAGTTGATTTTGCAGACACTGATGAAATGGTTTATGAGGCTGATTTAGACGAAGCTGATTAAGATTTAGATTTTTTACCATATCTATTTAATTTTTTTACTATTGAACTATATAATTCTTTTTTAAAATCCTTCAAAACATCAGAAAACATATTTATAATTTCTTTTTTTGTCCAGTTATCTTTCAAATGAATATTATCCAAAATATCTAAAAATATTTGATTTAAAGTAGTTGCATCTAATTTTTTAACTATTCTTTTTATTATTTCAAAATTCAAATCGTATTGGTCTATTTTTAACATTTTTTTATATTCTTCTTCCAATCTAGGTATAATTTCCGGGAATAAATTTAAGTCTTCGTTTATAGGTTCGCCACTGTGAGTATATTCTAAAAATTTTATAGAAAACAATTCACAAATAGAAGTTTTTTGAGTATTATAAATATAACCTTTTTTAGACTTTATATTTTTTGATTTTAACACATACACATTATCTACATTTTCTATAATAAATTCATTGTCTTTATTATTTTTTATATAATTGTCTATATAATTTTTTATATAAGCATGAATATAAAATTCATCTTTATAGATGATATTTAGTATTTCTTCCTTGTTTCCAAAGCATTTTATAATAATATACATATATTATTATATTATATAAAGAAATTATTTTCAAATAATTGAATTTAATTGATATCTTCTTTTTTTCTTTTCCTGTTCTAATTTCTTATTTAATTCTTTTGCTTTTTCATTATATGCTTTGGCAGCATCTATTTGATTATCAAAATTCCCTAAATTGTATATTTCATTGTTGTATGTTATTCTAGCAAACCATAAACCAGTGAGACATGAATAATTTACACCAGTGTATATACTTCTTTGTTGTTGCTTTTTATTCTTTTGTTTTTCTCTATTCAGTTCTATAATATTTTCTTCTTTTGTTTCAAAATCATCTATAATATTTAATTCATATTTTGTATTAAAATTATTGTTAAAATACAATGCTTGTTTATTATACGCTTTAGCAGCATCTATTTCGTCATCAAATCTTCCTAAATAAAAAGTTTTGGCTTTATAAACTATATGTGCGTCATATTTTTTTTTGTTAAACCTAACACCTTTATACTTTGATATTTTTATACTTTGTTTATATAATTTATTTTCTTCAGGAATATTTCTTGGATTTGGTTTATAATTTTCTATTTCATTTAATGTAAATTGACAACCATGTGTTTTATTCATATATAATGCGAAATCATTATATGCAGTTCCAGCATCTTCTTCAGTTGCGTGATGACCAAGACGATACATGGTACCTTGATATGTTAGGTAACTCTCCCATTTCTGTTCAAGTTTGTTGAAAGATGCTCCCTTACATGTTCCACTTTTAGCTTTCATTTGTTGTAGAGCAATTGATACTGATCTATTTTGTGTATTGAGAGTAATGTTTTTATTAACTTTATTTAATGTTTCTATATATTCGTTTTCAGTATATGGAAAACTGTTTATAAAATTTATACATTTTTCAATTGATTCTATCATGTAAGCTAATTCATCATCGTTTTTTACATAAAACCATTCGTTACGTGATTTAATTTTGAATGGCTCTAATAAATAATGACACAATTTTTCAGATGCTACTTTATCATTTGTTTTCCAATGTTTTGACAGTATTAAAGAATGTGTAGACGACCCAATGTTTAATGACCATACTCTCTTATTTAAATCATTTGTCATACCTATTTTGTAATGTCCTTTTTTATCATTATCGTTTATTAAATATATATATCCTTCTTGTTTTGTGAATCCAATTGTTTCTGGTCTATTTTCTATTTCTTCTATTATTCTTTCCTTTTCTTTTAATTGTGTATCTTTTTCTTTTAATTCTTTTTCTTTTTCTTCAAGTTGTTCTTTTAATTTTTTACTATAGTTAAATATAATATCATCTAAAATATCTCCAACCCAATCTCTAAATTGTTCTGCTATTTTTTTCTTGCTAGAATATAGTAATCTATAAACACCACGTGATGTTAAAAACACAACATCCTGTGGACCTCCAAGGGTATGACACTTTTGTAATACCCTTTCTTTATCTGTAAAATTCTGGATTGTTCTACACACATTAGTTATTTCCAAAGCACTTGCTACATCACTTGCTTTAAAAAAATATTCTGTATCTTTTTGCAATATGGATATATTAGTATTTTCAAAAGCTTTTACAATACAAGCTGGATCATTTATTTCATTCATGGGTTTTCAGTGTATAACCTTTAAAATTAAATTTTAAATTAATTTTAAACGCATTATAAATATATTTGACCATATAAAGAGCATCATACTTATAAGAGCTATTATAAAGGCCAAATCAAATAATTGAAGTATTTAAAGTAATACCACAATAATTTTCAGGGTATTTTGAGTAATCTTTATAAGTATATATACCTATTTTTATTGCCTCTTCAACTAAAAATTTAAATATATATCTGAATTGTGTACCGTGTGATTCTACACCATCTATAGGTGTTCCATCTTTATCATAATTTACTAAATGGGCCAACTCATGTAAAATAACATAAAGAAGTAAATTGATATCATAAACAGATTCATTTTCGTCTCTTGTACGAATGCAAATGTGCATATCATTTTTATTAACAGTAAAAGTAGTGTAACGCGAATCAACTGAAGCTTCTGATAAAATTTTATGACTATATTTTTTTTCTAAAATTTTTATA
>JACCDO010336697.1_pt1 | contig 11622 bp, 11 predicted proteins | sample 7446101 | NCBI WGS metagenome assembly JACCDO01 (sample SAMN15323440, study PRJNA562643) | freshwater metagenome | isolation source: river surface water | place: USA:Blue River Watershed | collected 2017-08-16
AATAACTACTTGCAATAATAATATATGTAAGTAATAATATTCTTCCAATTGAAAAATTAATATCCATGAATCTTATATATTAATTTTATATTAAAAAAATTATTTAATTATATTTTACCATTGTTTCTAGAGAATATTTACTTTTCCATCCTATTTTTTCATTAATTTTGTCAACATTTGCATATACTATATCTATATCTCCATCTCTTCTTTCTCCAAATTGCCAATTTATTTTTGTATTGTTTACTTTTTCATATGAATTTATTAATTCCTTTACTGTTGTACCATTTCCTGTTCCAACATTAAATACTTCAAACATATTATCTGTACAATCAATCAAATGTTTAAAACATACAATATGAGAATCTGCTAAATCTTGCACATGGATAAAATCTCTTATACATGTACCATCTCTAGTTTTATAATCAGAACCATATATTGTTAAATTTTCTAATTCAGATGTATGAACTTTAACTATATATGGAAATAAATTATTAGGAATACCATTTGGTTCTTCTTTAAAATCTAAATTTATATGACCTATTGGATTAAAATATCTTAACAAAATTACTTTAAACTTTGAATCAGATTTTACTAAATCTGATAAAATTTCTTCTTGAAAATATTTTGTTTTTCCATATGGATTTGTTAACCCTAAACCAACTATATCATCTTCTTTTAATGGACTTTTATTTATATTTCCATATACTGTAGCTGATGAACTGAAAATTAAATTTACAACTGAATATTTTTTCATACAAGTTATCAAATTTAAAGTTGTTACTATATTATTTCTATAATATTTTTCAGGTTCTCTTATTGATTCACCTACTGATTTTAATCCTGCTAGATGAATAATACCAGAAATAGTATGTTTTGAAAAAATATTATCTAATAAATCAATATCTAACATATCTAATTGATAAAAATATAAATTATCACGATTTATATCAAGTAAAACATTTTTTTTTATTTTACCTAATTTTTCTATAGAACAATTAGACAAATTATCAATAACTATTACTTGGTAATTTTGATTTAATAACTCTAATACTATATGTGAACCAATATAGCCCAGACCACCTGTTACTAATACTTGCATTTTTGTATATATCAAATTATAAAATATTGTCTTTAGATAAATTAATTACTTTACCATCTAAAATTATAAAACAATCCTCATATTGAATAAACTTTACAGTATCATCTTTTTTATCTGTTTTATAATCTAATGCATAATGTTTTATTATAAATTTTTTATTAATTAATTTTTCTATTTTATTTGATGAATATTTTTTATGAACTTGATATTCATAAACTAAGTCTTTTGTTTCTTCTTTTATATTTAAATAAATTTCTCTTTCAGAATTTGATAAATTATTTAATTTATTTATATCATTATCTTCTATTTGAAAATGTGTTACAGGAATATTTATATTTTGAATAAGTTCTCCTGAAATTTTTTTATCTGGTATATATATTTCTATTGCAAACATCTCACCATTTGTTATTTTTGCTTCAGGATCTATATAATTTGCAGCCTCTTTTGGTAATAATTTTAATGGTCTATTTAATATTAAATTTTTTCCATGAACTTTTCCTAATTCTATTGTGTGACCTCCTAACATTCCTATAGAATTATAACCTTTTGATATTATTAATGCATTAGTTAAAGTACTTATTCTTTGAATTAACACATTTCCATTTAAATCTATTTCTTTCTGAATAAATTTTTCTATTTGTTCTACTATAAATTTTGAATCCTTAATTGGATTATAATCACTCTCCTCTAAATTCTTTTCTTGATAGACAAAGGTTCTTGCACTATCAATTATATTCCCCTCTTCTATTAATCCAACATCAACTTTTATAAAATCACCTTTACATAAGATTTTTAAATTAGATTCATGATAAGAATCGTGTGCTACTACATTATTAATAGATATTCCAATTGGAAATGCTTTTTTTAAATTAAAATTATTCATATATAAATTAATCTCGTCATAAATTTCTTTATCTGTCTTCCATGAATCTAAATTATTCATTATCAACTTCATTATATTTCTATGATGATTCCCTAATTTTTCTAATATTTCTATGTTAAACATATAAATTATATAATTATTATTAGTTTGTAAAGCTTATATCAATATTTTTTTTCATTCCACCCAAATTTGTATTTGAAGAATTTCTCATTGGTATTTGACTAAAAGGTTGTTGATTTGGAATTATATTGTTTTGATTTTGATTACTTACAAAATTATTATTCCCATAGGAAACATCTATATTTTTACCACCACCACCCATACCACTGTTTTTTGCTCTTGAATAATTATCAATTATTGAACTAATATCAAATTCTCTTGGAATATCTGGTGATCTTTGTGCTGGTTGCATCCCAGAATTAAATTGAGTATTGTTTTGTGTATAAGATACATCTATATTTTTTCTTTGTGGAACAGATTGAGAAATTTGTTGTTGGATTGGTTGATAATTTTGTTGTTGATAATTTTGTTGTTGATAATTTTGTTGTTGATAATTTTGTTGATTAAATGGATTATTATAATTCATGTTTTTTATTTTATCTTCTGGTAAATCTTGTTTTAAACCAAAACTACTTTCGTTAGTAGGCTTGAAAGATAAAGAAGAATTAAGTCCACGATTTGGATTATAAAGATTATTATACTCTTCTGTAGGATCGTAATTTGTAGTAGCATATGTTTGATTACTGCCTAAAATTGGATGTGAAGATGATGAATTTTGATTAGATTTAATAGTAACTCCATTAGCAGAACTATTTTGAATAATTGGTTGGTTATCTTGTTCCATTTTGTATTTAAGTAAAACTTTTAATGCTAAAATTTTATTTATTGAACCTTGTTGTTTTGACATACTTTCATAATAAGTTAAAAAATCATGTTTTGACATATTTTCAAATGCTTGATGGCCTAATCCTATTACATTCAACGATAATTCGACAGATGTTTTTTCCAGATTAATATTACTTGCATTTATTATATTAGTATTATATGAAGTTTGAGAATTTTGCAACAAGGTAAAAGTACTTGGATTTGCAGTTACACTACTTCCAACATTTTTCATAGTTCTAATTGATTGGTTATAAACAGACATTTTATATTTGTTTTGTTAATATAATTTTATATAAAAAAAATTGAAAATTTACCCTATATATAATCATAATAATTAAAATATCTTAAGTAAATTATGGAAATAATTTATATACCCTTTGGTAATGATTGTTCTGTTGCATATCAATTAGAAAAACATAAAAAAAGATATAAAAGTTATCCTTTTGATTGGATTAAATCATCAATTAGAGGGATAGAAAAATGTATACAAGATGATTTTTTACATTTTACAAATAAAAACTATTTTATAGGTAAAAACATATCTGAAAATTTTCAATTGATAAATGATAAATATCATGATGCAGTTAAAACAAATACTATAAGAATGGTTAATAATTATTATGGCTTTCATCATTTGCATGATTTTGAAATAGAATCAATGACATGTAAAAGTGAAATATCTGAGTGTTTTGAAAAAAAATTTGTTATTTTTAAAGAAAAATATGATAAAAGGATTCAAAGATTTTTACAACTAATGAACAATAGTAGTGTGAAAAAAATTTTAGTACATATTGGACCAGAATCTGATAGATTATATTTACAATCTAACATTGTTCCTTTATTTGAATCAAAATCTTATTCAAATTACCACTTTGAATTTATACCTTACACAGAATTCGAAAGATTTAAAACTTCAGATTGGAAAAGAAATGAATATCCATGGACAAATATATTTGTATAAAAAAATGAAAATAACTTAGAATATATATAATTATTATAAAATATAGATAAATGCCTCCTCGCAAAACTAAAAATAAAATAGTGTTAGAATCTGATTCTGATTCTGAAATTGATTTACCTATTGTAAAAAATAATGATAAAAACAATAAAACGAATTCTACAATAGAAGATAGTACAATAAATTTTGAAAATTATCAATTTAATTCACAAACAATTTATAAGTATTGTGATTCAATTGATTCTTCATTAAAAAATTTTGATTTAAATAAAACCAAAGAATTAATTAAAAAAATAGATGAAATTAAAGAGTCTATCACTGATAAAAAAAATATGAATCAAAGAATTATCCAAGAATTACATCTAGAAAATAATACATTATCTAATATACAAGACTCTATTGAAAATCTGATATCTAATATAAATAAACATGAAGAAAAACTTGAAAAGGAAGAGAAATTGAAAGCTAAAGAAAATATTTTAAATAATCAAGTTGTCAAAGAAATTCCAAACAACAAAGTTTTTACTACAATAAAACAGTTATCAGATGCATTAACAAATGAACACCAACAAGCAATTTTATGGCGAATTAATACTGATGCAGAGGGTGCAAAAGTATATTTACAAAATTTTGAACCCAATACTGATAAAAAGAAAAAAACTCTACAAGGAACAATTAATATACTTGGTAATTATAATCGTTCTAAAGGAATTAGAGAATCTTATGAGGTTAAAGTATTTAAAGATGATCCAAAGGGAAGTTTTTGGTGTACATGTGCTGATCATAAATTTAATGCTGGTAAAAAAAATATAGTATGTAAACACATATGCTTTATTGTATGTAAAGTTCTTAAAATTACACAAACTTATTTCTTTGAACCAGTTGTTAAGAGATTATCAGATGAACATCTTCAACAACTATTAGCTAAATTTGCAAATAATTCTGACATGTGGAAAGACAAACAATATGTAAGAAAATCAGATTTTATAACTATTGATGATTTCAAGATATTCCCTAATCCTATCTCAGATACTTGCACATTCTGTTATGATGAAATGACTAACGGGGATAAAGATATCGCATGTGCTTGTCCCATTTGTAAACATTGTTTTCATGAAGAATGTATGCAAGTATGGCTTGAATCACATGATAAGTGTTCTTTCTGTTCAAATAATTTTTGGACATACTATAAAAGGATTAAAGCTGGAGAAACAAAAATAAGTTTAGCAGCTAATAAATTATAAAAGTAATTAAATAAAAAAATATAATTTTAAAATTTACTAAAAAATTTTTTATTTATGATAACTTTGATTAACAAGATTATCTAATTCATCATTATCTGGATTTAGATTTGAATTTAATTTAATTTCATGCTTAAGTGGACTGGATCGTTTTACTGGAGAAATAGTTTTTGGAAATATCGAACTAATTCCTATAGAATTTTTTTTATCTTCAATTAAAATATCTAATGCATATCCGTTTGGATAATTGTTTGGAAATCTTCTTTTTAAATCTTCAATACTAATAGAAGCATATTCTTGTTTGGTTATATTTAAAGTATATAATGCTAGATTAATTGCAGAATCATGAAAATTACCAAATTTAATTAAAGCAGGATCAGAATTACAATCTGGTAAGTCTAAATCAGCTTTTATAAAAGAACTAATAGAATTTGATGGAGTTAAAGTTTTAGTATAACATACACATTGTCCACCAAATTCTGAACCACATGAACAAACTTTTCGTCTTGTATTTGCTCTTGGAGAACCTATACGCATCGACAATGGACTGTCATTAAATCCTTGATTTGTATTGATACTCGGTAACATATTTTTTCTGTGCATTATTATATAATATAATTATTATATATAAATATTCAATTTTTATATCAAGTTCTTAAATTTACAAGTTAAGAACTAATCTTTCTAACATTGGAGAAAGTTCAAATGCTTCTTTTTCTAATTTTTCTGCTTTTTCTGTTTCTGCAAGTTTATTTAATTCGTAACCTAACACATACAATTCCATTGCTTTTTTGTCATTTGATGTTTCTATTTTAGTTTCTCTTTCATACATAATTTCTGATCTTATAAAATACTTTGTCTCGGTGTTTATCATCCCCTCATGTAATAATTTTTGATTAAATACAACAAGTCTTCCTTTTTGTGGTTTAATTTGAGATTTAAGAAATTTTAAATTACCATCAGAATTTTCCAAATAAATCATTATTGTGTATATACTTTTTTCATCAACTGATTTAACATAAACACCATCATAATGTTGTGATAGTTTAGCACCAGGATTATATTTAACTATTCTCCAATTGGGATTAATTTCTTTCAAAGACCATAAATTACTTGATGTTGTAGATTCTTTCACAAATACTTGCTGTAAAATACTATTTTTACAACGTGTTAAAATTAAATTAGAAAGTTCAGTAAATTTAATACATATTTTACTTTTTAAACCTGAAGGAGGAACTACATCGACAAGTTTTTTAATTTGATTACACTCATCTCCAGATAAAACATCATCTATTATAATTATATCATTTATATCTGATGAGTTAGCAATGTTGATTTGATTTGTAGAGTTGAAACCTAAAATTACTTCATCAGGATTTGTGGAAACTTTTATTTCAGTATCATAAGTTGACATTATATATTATACTTAGAATAATCTATCAATATTTTGTTTATAAATAAATTATTTTCAATTTTTGGATATTGAATAATTTTCAAGAAGTTTATTATTTAATATATTTTTAAATTTTTCATGAGTATCTATAGGTATTTGTCTTTTGTTATATAATCTGTTTTTAACTTCAGAACTCATCATCTTCTTAAAATTATATTTTTTCTTTAATTCATCATTTGATAAATCAGCATCTGCAACTTCATCGTATATGTAATCAAAATATTTTTTGAAGGCTGTATTAAAATTTTGACGAAATAATAAATCTCTTTCTAGTTTTTCTTCAAATTCTTCATCATTATATTCATTAAATAAGTTTCTTACATGTTCTAAAACTTCAAATATAATATATTCTTCGTTTTGATTTAAATTCCAATCTGTTCCGTCATGTACCATAAATTTTCCTCTATTATAATCTCCCATATAAACGTTTTGATTCTCTGGAATATTTACATTAAAATGAATAAGATCTATTAGTTTGTTAAAACAGAATTTGCCATTATTTCTGATATCGGTCATTATTTTTAATACTTCTTTTCGATCTAATTTATCGAATGTTTCCTTACCAAATGGATTTATTTTATAATTAGTTATATTAATATTATTAATTTGTGTATTATTTGTTATATTTTGTGTATTTCCAGTGTTCTTCTTTAATATATCGTTAATTTTTTTTTCTAATTCTGAATTTTTTTTATTTAATTCGTCATTTTGTTTTTTAAGGGTTTCTGCTAATTCAACTAAGTATTTGTTATCTTCCTTTATTTCATTAAAATTATTATTCATATTACATACAATATCATATAATTCATTTGTTTTCTTTTCTTTTTCTATCAAATTATTTAATATATTTTCTTTTTTCTCGTCCTCAAGTTTCTTAACTTTACAATACATTTTTAAATGTCTTCTTAATGCATCTGCTCTTGAAAATTCCTTAAAACAATATCCACATTTATTTATAATTTCATCATCTTCAGATAAATTGTTAGATACTATGTCTGTCTTTAATATAGTATTTAAATTTTTAGATTTATCTTCTACCAATTTATTAAAATTATTTTTGTCTCCTTTTATATTTAAATTTTTTTGAGCTTTCGTATTTTCTTCAACCACATTACTTTCTATAATTTGTGTGGAATTCTGTGGGCTCAATGTGAGTTTGTGTGGAATTTGTGTGGAATTTGTGGTAATTTCTTCTATTTGTCTACATGGTTTCTTTTTATTCTCAGTATGAGCTAGATAGTTTGATTTTTTATTGAAGGATTTAAAACATATGTTACAAGTATATATAACCATTTTATATTACATATACATATTTTTATTTTTTAAAATAAAATTTTTTAAAAGCTTAAAAATAAAAAATAAGCTTTATATTAGAGCTTAAAAATAATTATAAGCTAATTTAAGCCACAATTAAGCTCGAAGAAAATTAAGCCGTGTTGAGAGAGAGATGAAGTTTTGTATAAAAATTTTTTTTTGAAAAAAATTATTTTTATTATTATAAAAATAATTTCAGATGATAACAGATGTTAGATCATATATATTTATAATATTTTTAAGACGTAATAGTCTTAAAGTAAATTTTTATAAATTTTTATAAGTTTATAAAATCAGACGATACAGATGCTATATTAAAAAATATTTATTTATTTTAAGATGTTTATCATCTGATTTTTTATAAAAAGCTGTTAAAAAATAAATTAAAGAAACTAATTAGTCTTTAATAAAATTAAAAATATTTTTTTATTCTTCATTTTCTTCTTCTGATTTTTGATCATCATTAAATAAATCAATTAATTTAATTTCGTCAACAAGTCCGTTAGCTTCACATTCTTCAGCGTCCCAAATTAAATCATGTTTAAGAATTTTAGGAATTCTTTTTTTAGTAATTGATGTATGTGTTTCATAAATACCCATTATTTTTTCCATTAATTTTTTGGAATTGTCAAATTCGTCTTTTAATTGTTCAAAATTACCATGCATGAATGTTGACAACTGGTGAATTAACATGTAAGAACTTGGTGTGATATAACGTTTTGTTCCAGCAACTGAAATAAATGTTGCTGCACTTGCAGCTAATCCTTCAACCACAGTATAAACTGGAATATGTTCACGGTACTCCATAATATAGTCATATAATGCTAAACCTGCGTAAACATCTCCACCTGGTGAATAAATATGCAAATATAGTGGTTTAGGATCAATTTTAACACAAGTATGAGTTTTACGAATACGATTAAATTTAATTGCATACGATCTCATTAATTTTTTAACAGAATCAACTGAATCTTCATCAACTCCAGTATGAAAATACAAATGATTTTCTTTCATATATATTTTATCATCTTGTTGTGAAAATAAATCAGGAAGAACTAATGGATTTTCTTCATCTTCTTCATCATCAGATTCAGCTACATGACGCTTTCTTTTTTTATTTTTTTTCTCAGGTATATCTTTGTCTTTATTAATAAATTTTGGAATAGATTGTCCAAAAAATACTTTAGCGTTTGTTGAATGTTTGTTTTTTAAGTCCATTATATAAAATTAAATAATTATTATATGTTTAAGTATGTTAATAATTAAAATAAAAAATAATTAATTCTCAAAGTTTACAACGACATAACGTCTACCATCTTGTGTTGGATTAATACCAAGACGACCTTTTGCTCCCATAAAATTTCCAGTACCTGAACTTATTGTTGATTCAATAACTACATTAGGGGTATAAGTAACAGCAGATTTGTTATTTATGAAAGAATATTCAGAGTTAATTGATCCAGATCCTTCAATAAAAAAAGTATTTTGTACTCTAATAGCATATTCATTTTGAGATAATTGTTGTATAATATCATTACTTAATTTATAACCTATTTTTACACTATTTTTATCATAGATGGGTGTTTTGATATATATATTTTGTATAAGATTATTTGGTTTACTTGAAGCAACAGTTTGAGAAGTTAATGTATGTTCAGGATCATTAATATCAAAGTAGAATTTTACAGATTTCATATTTATATATTTATATATTTATATAGATAAAATTAAAATTATAACATAGTTTTTATATAAATATATATATATATTAGTTTTTACAAAAATGGATTATTATTCAAAATATCAAAAATATAAAAATAAATATTTACAATTAAAAACAAATCAAAATGGAGGAAATAATACTATGATAGTAGGTATTAATTTTGAAGCAGGAAAAATTATAACATGGGAAACAAAATGTTCTAATTGTATTGCATGGGCTAACTTACAAATTGCAATGGATGCGCCTTATGCAGGAAGAGAAGCTGGAGAAGATGTAAGAAAAAAAGGACCAGCAGAGGAAGTATTTGGTTACGATAGAACAAAATTTCTGCAAGATATAAATACAATATTCAGTTTTATAATAAAAAAATATGGAGAAACAAAAATTATTGTTCAAATTGCAAGAGGTAGATCAGGAATTCCAATGTTTACAGGAACAATACTTCCAGTATTTAATGATATTGGTTTGACAAATTATGAAGTTTATTATGGATATAGAACTGTTGATTATTATGATTGTAGAGATAGTACAGAACCTTTTATATTTGTAAATGTAGGTATGTTTGCAGTATTAACAAATGTAGATGATGTAAAAGTAGGAGAAATTTGTAATCCTATTAAAACATGGAGTATTGAAAAATATTCAGACAACGCATTTAAAATTAAAGGTAAAATGGTAGATTGGTCTAACGATGATAAAAATATACTAAATGACGAGGAATTTGATAATTTTAAGAAATTGAAGTTATTTGGTATAGGAGATTGTATGGATTTTATAACTCCAGATGTGTATAGTAAAGATGCTATTGATAAACTAATTGAATTAGCTGATCAAAACTAAAAATTATACATATAAACCAAATGGTGTTTCGTGTTTACTTTTAAAATAATCACCTTTTAATTTTAAAAATTTATCAATTGCTTCTTTAATATCTCCAATTAATAAATTTTTTTTTTCTTCAATTGGTAATAAAAAAACTCTTTTGTTGTGGGTAATTTTTAAATTAAGAAATAATGTTTCCATATCACCACCTTGATTTTCAAAATACTTAAAATTTTCCTTAATATGTTTATTTAATTCTTCCTGTACAAATTGAATTATCCAATAATTATATTCATTTATTTTTTTCATTAGAATTAATCCTAGTTCTTCAGCTTTATATGCGGAAATATCAAATCTAAATGGAAATCTTCTTCTTAATCCTTCATTATAATTAAAAAAAGAATTATCTAAAGCATTTTTATAACCAGCAATTATACAAATAAATTCAGATTTTTCTTCAGAAAGAGATTGATTTAGTGTATCAATACATTCTTTTGAAAAAGAATCTCTTCCTTCAGGATTCCCAAGTGAATATGCTTCATCTATCAGTAGGATACCTCCTTTTGCTTCATTAATTTTTTGTTGCGTTTGGACAGCTGTATGACCCAAATACTTACCAATTAAATCAGAACGTTTAGCTTTTACAATATGACCTTTTTTGAGAACTCCAAGTTTAGTATATATTTTAGCAATAATTTCAATAAATGTAGTTTTTCCGCAACCAGGACTACCAGTTACAACAGCATGTAACATATCTGAACTTAAACCTTTTTCCGAATTTTTCATAATTAATAAATAAATAATCATATTCACTATTTCTTCTTTAATATTTGACAATCCTATCATATTGTTTAATTCAGTTAAATAAGGAGTAATACTTAATAATATTTTAAGATCAATACCGTTATATATTTTTCTCATTCTACAATGATAATATTTAGATAATTTTATTAAATCATCTATTGATGTAATTTTTTTTAAATCAATTTGATTGTTTTCAAACCATTTTTGGGAATATTTTTTATGATCACACAAATTATTTTCACAATAATATCTTATTCTTGGAGTATTTGAAGGATCAATATCATTATCATCATTATTTAGATTTGGAATTTGATTTATTTTTAGATGTAATTTTAATTTTTTTCTTGGATTTTCATGTTGTTTTTCTTCTGAATTTGATGAATTTGAAGAATTTGAAGAATTTGATGAATTTGATGAATTTGATGAATTTGATGAAT
>JACCDO010872610.1_pt1 | contig 11622 bp, 12 predicted proteins | sample 7446101 | NCBI WGS metagenome assembly JACCDO01 (sample SAMN15323440, study PRJNA562643) | freshwater metagenome | isolation source: river surface water | place: USA:Blue River Watershed | collected 2017-08-16
CGCGGCATGGCGTCATTATCATTATCATTATCATTATCATTATCATTATCATCATCATCAGAACCCGAGTCTTCTGCCGTTGGAGGCGAGGGAAACAGGGTATTCATGGCACTCAGGGTAGTCAGCCAGCTAAAAGGCCAATATTTTTCACCATCACGTGTCCAGTCAATGTCGCTTAAGTCATCAACCCAGACTTGCCCCCCACCAGCTCTGACAGGAGCGGGAGGGGGTGTAGGCGTGGGAGTGGCGACGGCGGCGGCCTCAAAGAGAGCAAAACCAGTCATACTTTCGTACTCATGGGCTGACATATTCTCTGACGCCAAAGTAAACCGCTCAACCGTCACCTGGGGGTGACAGAAGTTGCGGAATCCATCTCTGCAGGAACACCTAGGTATAACCCCAGGCGCCAAATTGAATCTAGATGAGCCATTGTGATAGTCAAACTTAATCACTTGAATGGCATAATTAGGGTTAGTTAATCCTTCTTCATCACTAATGTTTACACGTACACTCACCTTTCGGTGGATACGGCCATTAATATTTTCTTCGTTGTAGTCGACGCCCTCGAAGGGGCCGTCAAGTCCGTAATATTTTTCCTGAACAAGTTGGTAGGACCTAAATCCGCCAAACTTAATCTCAGCAAGCTCATCGGGCCTGAGCCCAAGGAGCCAATCACTACGAGACGTCATCTCTTCTTCGCTCAGCCCGCGCAGCTCAATCTCCATGAGAAGAGACAGAACATAATCGCGGTCAAGACGGAAGGGAATGCCGTTAGGTTGGACACGTGTTGTAAATGCACAAGTCCACTCGAGAAGCTCGATTGCCCTCTTTGTACGACCCACACTAACTTTCAGTTCAGTCGTAGGCTCAGCGTTATACTGGGCCTCAAACTGTTCCAATTGTAAGCGAAGTTTCGAAAGGACTCTGACTTCAGAATAGCTAAGCATATACAAATAATCCACATGATACCCACGAGATGACAACTGGTTTAGACGCCACTGCCACCACATGGTGTGTTCTCGAGAACGTAGGCGCATCAACTCATTAACTTCCGTCACTGAGCGACCACGCACTGTCTCATCATAATCGTCGAGAAGAACCAAATCATCATGAGATACACCCTCCGTAGGTTCGCCTGAAAACGCCCAAAGATAGGCGGTGGGACGAACTAGGATAGGAATACCGTTGATGACCAACTCTTCTACTTTATGTCCCCGCACGACAAATGTAATAGCAGGAACTTCATCTGCACGCAACAGCGCTCCCTCCTCCCCCTCCAGTTGGAGGGGTGCAGGGTTTACCGTTTGCTGTGTTGTAACCACCGCCAGCGCACTGGTGATGATCTCTCGGGCATTACCGAGAATAGCCTGGGCTATACCCAGGCATCGCTCTCCGACGTTACGGAGAATAGTCTGGGCGTTACCCAGGCATCGCTTTGTAGCCCCAATGACGTTCAGGACCGTGTTCATTTTAACGCGCGAATGTACTTTTACCTATGTATGGAATATGTTCTAATCGCGAAATAGTGTTTTGTTAACAATTTTTATATTGTTACTTAACCACTTATCAAAAAATCCCATTTCAATTTTTTTTAAAGGAAATTCTGTCAAAATTAATTATTTTTGACAGTATAAATGATTCGTCTGGATTCATGGTCTACAACAGGCCATCCAAAATTATCCCCTAGATTATAATCACTTTTGATAGACTGATACAATTCATACAGTCGCATCTGTGAATCATCTGCAGTATACCATTTAGGGTTTGCTGAAAACTCTGTGCGCATACCATCCAAATAAACTGAATACATATTATCAATCATTTTGTTTATATTTACTATTATAATTGTAATATATAATTAATCAATTTTTTATAAAAAAAATTTGATAGTTACATAGTATGGTTTTAAAGTTAAACCATACACAACAAATGGTAATTGAACAGGTATATTATATTAGTTTCGATGAAGTCATCTCTTATGAGAGTAATGACTTTATTGAACTATATGATATTTATAAATACGAAACCGAAGTACGCAATTGTAACCCAGATAATATTTGTGTTCATTGTAAACACGTACCAGGTTATCATACAATGATTTCATTGTTGAATTTATTATACAATGAAATCATTACAGAAGGTTGTGTCTATATGCAATTAAAACATGCAACAACTATGTTTGTACTATTAAGAGTGCATCCAGAAATAGTAAAATACAATGCAAATTTACGTGTCACATTAATTGATAAGGCACGTGAATTCAAACAATCACCTGCCGCTGACAGAAAAACAAAGAAACTCTTTAATGATTTTATCAGATTCGCAAAGAATTTATGAAGTCCATAAACGGACTATTTTATTTCCACCAGGAACATGTCCACCACTAGTATCGGGCTCCTCGCGGCAAATGTTTTTTTCACCCTTCCATGCATCAAAATCAGCAACAGAGCCATTGTTCCATGCAAAGAATGCACCACGGATAATCGGTAATAAATTCCCTAAATAAGACGCACGCTGTGGACCAGGAATTTCACCCATACAATAATGCGACACCAAATAATAATTTGTATTTGTATCGGACGCTAAGTCTCTTCCATATAGTTCACAAGAAGCCCATTCAACCTTACTTGCAACTCCATGAAGCCCTAAATAATACTTCTGTAACTCTTGAACACCCGGTAAATCATAAATTATATACTTCTCTATTTTCACTCCTAATAGTTTTGCCATTTCAAATGTTATTAACGCTAATCCACCATAACCCCCTCCTACCTCTATAATAGTCACTTCACCAAGATTCATCTTTAAAATCTCCTGACAAGCATCATATGCATGACGAATATATCTTATACTTGACGGACTAGTATGGATGCCGAGGAAGTCTCCCCTTGTAGCACTACCATACATGTCATTCAAATCTGATAGACGCTGTATTTCACTATCAGAAATACCTTTGTCACGTAAATATCTTATATAAGCACGAGCTGCATCATGACTCTCGTGCTCCAACATGTAAGTAACATGCGGGTTCTTCTTCCAGTCAAGTATCTTACCTTCGGAAATATCTATTGCTACACGTTCCCAATTTGAATAAATCCAGGCCATATATTAAAGATAATATAAATAATTATTTAATATGACCTCACATGAATCAGATTCATTAAAAATTTATAATTTAATAGACCTTTCATTGATTGCCGGTAATGGCTGTATAATAGGAAGAAATGGAAGTACAGAATTGGAAATTATATTGCATGGAAAACCAATAGAAGAGCAACATTTATTAAATGCAGGTATTTGGCCAGAACGAACTTCTGTTGAAGACTTCAGAGAAGAAGCATTGAAGGCAACTCTTGAAACAAATCTTCTTGCTACTGGTTGGTACAAACCGTTAGAGGATGAGGAGGCGAATCTTCTTCGAAGTGAAGGCTTCGAAGGTGATTCTATCTGTTTACGAAGTATTGAGCCATATTACTGTCAACCATTCATCAGATGGACAAAACTATTAGAGGGCAGGAGGGTGGCGATTGTAAGTCCTTTTGCAAAATCATGTATAAGTCAATATAACCGAAGAGAAATAGTTTGGCCTAATGGAGCCGCTAAAACATTATTACCTAATGATATTGAATTAATACCTGTTGTTACTGGTTTCCCCCCACCAATTAGTTGTGGTCGTGCTGAATGGCCAGAGACTATTAGGGGATGGAAGGATGCTGTCGCCTACTGTGTAGAGGGATGTGAAGATGCTGAGATAGTACTATTAGGGTGTGGTGCAATTGGAATGCTTGTTGCGGATGAATTGAAGAGACGTGGAAAAGTATGTGTAGTTATGGGAGGAGCCTTACAGGTTTTATTTGGAATTAAAGGTCGTCGTTGGATAGCACATGAAACTATAAGGGGATTTTGGAATAGTGCCTGGATTATGCCAGCTGAAGAAGAGACGCCGCGGGCAGCTGCAATTATTGAAGGTGGATGTTATTGGTGATTGTAAAAAAAATAGGAGTTGGGTGGCAAAGTCTATATATTTAATTGACAACAATGTCATTAGCGTATTTTTCAACCCACTCCATAAATAATGAAGTACAGTATTTTGGTTTGAGAACATTAAGATGTTTTTTGAATAACTTAAATTCATGAGGAACAATTATACGATATATATTGACAAAATCAGTTTGTCCAATACATACTACAAGTCCTTTACTTTGTTCATATTCTTGACTGTTATACCATGGATTCATATAAATTATATTTCCAAAATTGGATAATTTTAGTCGACTATCATAGTCGGTAATATGGATGATAAGACAAACAATTTCAGATTTTGAGAGTGTTGCTTGATTAATAATTTCCGATGAGGAATCCATATGTTTTTTGTAACAGAATACTGAAATATGTTCATTATATTTTTCAATTAATTTTTCTTTAATGGTCAGCATTTCATCAAAACAATTAGAGAAGATTACAAATCGTTTATTATAACTTTCATTTGTAACTAGTTCTGTGACGGCATTGATTTTTGTTGGACTATTAATGGTATATTTACACATTTCATTAATGTGTTTTAGTTTATCGAAGAAGTGTGGCATAGCCGCTTTTTCTTCGGGATTGATATATTTACATACTGCATCCATTTCAATTGGTACAGGTGGTACCATAGTATAAGGGTGGTGTCGCAATGATGTAAATGTTCGTCTTAGAATAAGAAGAGAAATCCATCTCTTCATGTATCGGTGCCAAATAAAGGGTGGTTTAATATTAATTCCAATTATGGCAAACAAAGAACATAAATCGTCCAATGTATTTGTAATGGGTTTTGAAGTAATAGCCCATTTACTGGTCGCATTAATAAGCGACGCATTTATAAAGGTGAGACTTTTAGGATTGCGCATAATATGCGCTTCGTCGAAAATAACACGGTCCCAGTGAGTCTCTTTTAGGATGTGTCTTGTACGTATTTTATCTGTATTAGTAATATGAACAATTTGATTTGTCTCAGTGGTTCCAACATTAATACATTCCCACACATTATCAGATTTTAAACGCAAAATTGTAATATCTGCAGTCTTAAGTAACTGAATCCAATAGTCACATCTTGATAACGGTGCAACTATAAGAGTATATAACATGGGACGATTTATAATTAGCGATAGTATTTCATGTCTTTTTCCAAGACCATTATCATCACTGATAATACCTCCCCTAATAGTCTGTTCATTAAGCGCGACACCATTCGTCTCGCGTTCACACATCCAATTAACCGCATACGGTTGATGCATCATATATTCAAAGCCAGGCCATAAAGGTTTTAATTCCATTTTTGTTTCTTGAAATTTTATTCAGTTCTGTAATGTAATTCTAAGGGCCATGATGTTTTCAAATTTTCTTGCAATATCCCTGTAATTTTCTCATGGTGTATTAATAAAATAAAAAATGAAAATTTTATAATGATTATTATTGAATAACACAATATAAACAAAAATGTCTACCGAAGTATACGAACAATTTGTTAATAATAATAGTCCAATTACATTTAGGGTACCAACACCTCAACCGAATCCTCTGCAAAGACGGGTTATGGCTTCAATATATGCTCAAATGATAAAAGCTGACCCTGAAACATGTATGGAAACTGTATCAGTTGGTTATTGGAACTTAAACTATTATAAAGCATCTAACGGTAAAATTTATCTCATTTATCAATACTTTGATGAGATAAAATATTATGAAAATGTTTAATAGCTCTTGTAAAAAAATGAGCATATTTTTAGTAGTTTATTGAAGTAATGTTTAGATAAAGAATGTATGTTGCTTTTTATGAGACCAACATGTTATATTTCAGGTTTGATGAAAATAATAAATTTCACGGACCAGTAATGGATGTTTCATATACTGGTCATCCAAGACTATTATGTAATTTCAATCATGGATTTATTAATGGAATTATTCAAAAATTTTATCCAGACGGACATTTAATGATTGAATGTACTATGATTGATAATAAAATACATGGTCTTAAAAAAGAATGGTACCCTAATGGTAAAATTTATCGTGAATCGTATTATGCAATGGGACTATTACATGGAATTAGACAAATATGGAGTGAATCTGGACAACTACTATCAAAAATAAATTATCAATTTGGTAGAAACTACGATTAAGCCTTTGCTTCCTCATTTTCTGTTTTTTGTTCTTGTGGCTGGATTTTTGGTTCTGGAATTCTAGGATAACGATGTGCCTTATAAGCTTTCAATAAATGTTCAAGGCGATTAAATCTTTTTCTAATTGCAAAATCTAATGGCCCCTCTTTTGTTGCAACATCAAATACATTAGGATTTGCCCCCATGATTAATAGATTCTGTACAATATGGAATTTTCCATCGCGGGCTGCATACCACAATAATGAGAGTGAACCATTAAGGGGTATATTAACGTTAATATTAAATTTGGAATAAATTTTATAAATGGTTGGCCAATCATCTAGACCAAATGCCTCTGCAATAACAATTAGTGGGAGTTTCTCTCCGTATATCGATTGTAATGCATGAATTGGCTGTCCAGTTTTCTGACTAATAGTATCAAAGTAGAATGGACTAATTCCAATAGTGAGAATGTCTGGTGGAGTGGGATTGACCCATGGTTTCTCTACATGAGCATGCATTGTAGACCATGGCCTATCATGATATGATGGTGGTGGTGGTGGGGGAATCCAAGCTCCCTCGATTGGTAATGGTGGCGGTGGTCCATAATATACTGGATAACTATAGTGCATTGGTTGACCTGGATGAGAATAATACTCTGATTCAGGATAATAATGAGCCATTTTTTTATTTTAATTTTATAAAAATAAAATAAAAAAAATCAATTTTTGTAATTTAATATTTATACCCTATATTTGTCTAATAGCTTTTCTTACGAAAGCAATTTATTCGCTACTCGTATCTTCTTCTTCGTGGGGTGACTCGCTTCTCTCGCTCCCCACACTCCCGTCTTCTTCAGGTTCATCCTCTTCTTCTTCAGGTTCATCCTCTTCTTCTTCAGGTTCATCCTCTTCTTCTTCAGGTTCATCATATTCTTCATCTTCCTCATCTTCATCTTCGAGTAGTACATAATCTTCACTTCTTACAAAGACTCCATCAGAATCCCAATAAATTCGCGTACCAATAACTCTATCATCAGTATAATTGTATTCTGATGCAACTTGACCATTAGGATGGTATTCAGTAAATAGTCCTTGACGAAGATTATGTACATAATTACCTCGTTTACTAACTGTACCATCAGAGAAGAATTCCAGATATTCGCCATCAATAGCGCCATCCTTGTATGATAATTGTGATATTTTAATACCGTTTACATTATAATGCACGGCAAGTTCATTCATTACATCATTAATATAAATAATTTCAGCACGAATTTTACCATTAGGCCAATATGTGATAGTTTTTCCATTTCGTTCACCATTAGAGTATGCCTCAACAGCTTCTAGAGAACCATCATCTCTGTAGGTTGTAATATTATTCATAATTTTTCCATTTTCAAATATGACTTCTTTCTTTAATTGTCCGTTTGTAAATACATAACGGGCAGTACCATGAGGGGTGTCATTTACCCAGGGGATTTCTGAAACAAAATCTCTATAGACTGATTTAGTAATTCCATTACGTTTTCCATTTTCGTAATGAACTTCTCGTTCAATAAAATCAGATTGATTTGTAAATGCCAATGCTCTTGAACACAAGAATCTTGGCTTAAAGGTTTTCTCAACGCCGTGCATAAGACCATCAGTAAATGTTATATGTTGAATGAGTCGCTCTGTGCGCTCACCATTATATAGGTTTGTTTCTATTTCAACTATCTTTTGTTCACCTTGTTTTTTAAAATTTGTATCGAGTTTGTAAAGTAATTTATACTCGTAATTGATAACCATAAAAAGTGTTGTATTTATATTAGCATAACCATCGACAAAATGAGCATATGGTGATTTACAAATTGAACAATCATTAATATTATGGCTTCTAATCTCTTCATAACATAACTTATGTAACTTTAACTGTCCTTTACAGGGACATGGCTGTGGGTCAATAAATTTATTCTCTTCTGTTTCTTCATCATGACATAAGTAACAAATAGGTTTTTCTAGTTCTTCTGATGACATTTTTTATATTCTTTAATCTAAACAACATAAAAAATCAATTTTTAAACCACAATTATTATTTATATTCTTTTATGGTTAGATTCAATATCATCCATATAAAATATTGGTTCTCTTTCACCACCCCATCCATTTGGAGTTATGGGTATAATATCGATTGGTGGTAAGGCTGCCACTAATTTTGGCTTTTGCTGCTCTACCGTTCTAAAACGTCCTATCAAATCTTTTATATATTCGAACGTTTTTTTAATTAAACCAATAATCATTTATTTATTATATGTATATAATAAATCACTTTAATAGTTTATTGGACAATTCCTGTTGCCGGTTGCTCCTTTTGTTCAGGAACTAGACTAGTTAGTACCTGCTTGTTTGCATCAATAATGTAATACATTATGGTGGAAACACCAAATAGGAAACCTGTTGTGAATAGTAGTAGTCCAACGAACATTCTTACACTAGACTAGTAGGATGGGTTTTAGTCAAATTTTAGCAGCCCCAATGCTCCATTTTGGTTTCAGGTTTAAGTGTTAGGTCAACACCATTAATAACCTGTATAGGTTCTGGTACAGAGGTCGCAGGAGGCTGAATTGTATTAAGAATTTGTTGCTCTGGTGTAATAGGCTGTGGTAGAGGTACATCGGCATGACCTGCTGATAGAGCTTTCCAACTAACTGGGAATGCCTGTTCTAGAAGCCGACTAACAATCGCAGCATAATCGCGAATCTCCTTCTGTGCAGTTGGGTCAAGACGAAGACCACAGATACGCGCATATGCTGCAAGTGAACCAGTCTCAATAAACTCGGTATACATGCTTTGAGGGAGTACAGTACGAGCCAACTCAGGAGCTACAGAAGATGCAAGTAGTTTCTTATAAAAGGCAATAGTATCCTTTGTGTAATTCTCAATCTGTGCAAACACTGTATCATTATCTTCGATATTCTCTGGTCTTGAACCCTGCTTCAACTTAGGGTCACGGGCACGAAGACCATCAACAGGAAGCCAACATTCAGGCTCAAAATCTACATAACGACGGCTTACTTCATTACGTGCTAGTCCAATCTGATGACGGAACCATTCACGTGCGACAAAAATTGGCATCTTGACTCTGAGACGAATCTGTGGATGGAAGAAAGGAGTAACATGCTGATGCTTAGCTAAATAATTAATCAACTTCTCATCCGCCACACACATCTCTTTGGATTCCTTTGCGAAGGAAACACGTGCAGCATTCACGACTGTTAGGTCAGAACCAAAGGTCTCAAGAATCTCAACACAGCCGATTCCATCAGACAAAAAAAATTTTGTTTCACCGTCAGTTGCCATTTTAATTAATTATTTAGTGAGTTCAACTTTTAGGCTGTGAAATCAAGCTTCACCGCAACCTCTTCATCCTGCATTTCAGAACTGGTAGGTGCAGGGGGCATGCGTGAAACTGCGAATGGGCCACGTGCAATAGGAGGTGGCTCCATGAATGGACTGACGCGTGATGGACGTACCTGATTATTAGGTGTATGTGGTACGCCGAACGGATAATCTGGGTCCTCAAGCTCCTCAATGGGAGGTGGAGGTGGGATTTCCAGAGCAGGTGGCACTGGGCCACCAATATTGAGTTGAGCCATTGATTCATCAAAGGATGGAATAGGCTCGAGTGAAGGAATGAATCCTCCTGCTACTGCCCTACTTAGAGGTACAGGAGCTCCTGCCCCACCACTTAGAATGGATGGGGGGAGTAGTAGTCCACCACCAGCTACCGACCTGGATGAACCAACGCGATAGGGGAATGAGGGGACATGAACCGGTAGAGGAATTGTAGGCTCTACTGATTGTGAAGCTGCGCCTGATACACTTCTACTCACCGCAACTTGAGAGGGAGTAGAGAAGTTGTATGCCACCTGACTGGCGGCTGGCAATGCCACATCATCGGGGTCGGAAGACACCGGTGCTGACATCATTGAAACACCACGCCCGCAGCTTAGGACAGCGTAGTTGTTTGCTGCAACACCAGAGACGGCACGAAGTACCGCTTCTGGAGGCAAGTAGGGAGCAGCGCGAAGACGTGTAAGGATATTCTCCAATTCACTCTTCGAGCTTGCCACCCAACCAATTGATTCGTGGACTGTTAGGCGAGCGATAAGAGCAGTAAGCTCGTCCACTGTAATTGCCTCAGCCCTGGACACGCGCTTCATCATTTGAGCAGTGTCCTGACGGAGCATATAGAGCTCCGCATCTCGCATTACCTCTGGGCCAGATTCAACCTGTACCAGCACCGAATCTTCAATGATGGTGCGACTTGTAGGGTTGAAATAGCGGTAGTTGATGCGGGGTCCCCCCACACTCTCCGCCATAATAGTCTGCTCAGAGCCATCGAACAGATTACCAAGCTGGACCTTTAGGCCCGCCGCATCTGTGATGATTGGTAGTTGTGTGAGAGCCGTCGCCGTCGGCGGCAACAGAATCTCACAGTTCTGTGCTGTAACGGTCATGAGCCCACCAAGAATGTCGCCAAACACAGATGCGACTTGTTCGAGGTTCTCCACGACGGAGTAGGACCCATTACCGATATGCGCCATTAGACGCATTAGTTCAAAGTTGTGGTGAATCCCATAGCCTACAGAGTAGACCGTAACAGAGGTTCGGAGAGACCGAATCCCTGTCATGAGACTGACCAGTGCGTCATTGTCAGTGATGCCATCATTCACCTCACCATCGGTGAGGAGGAGGACACACAGTGAGTGTGATGCGGGGGTGCGTGATACAATGTCACGGGCGGCCATCAAGGCACTACCCATATTTGTCCCACCATCAGCATGCATGGATGAGATTAACATCTCAATGTCACGAATGCTGTCGTTACGTTGTTCACATAGCACACGTGCAACATTATTAAATGTCACAAGTGAGAATGTGTCTGTCGCCTTCATATGAGGCAACATGTGTTGGAGGCTTAGTTTCACATTCGAAAGACGCCCATCACACTGCATTGAGCCACTCACGTCAATGATGGCCAAATAGTGTGTTGGAGGAGCAGCTACTGCATCTGCAGCAGCCACACCCTTCGTCTTGATGATTACGCGGTTTTCAGTAAACTTGCAAGCAATTACGTTCATCTTCACCTTATTAATATCTTATAATCAGAAGTTGAAAAATCAATTTTTTACTTTACTGTTATTTGGTACTTAGGGCTCCAAAGAAACAATCTCTAATGCCAAACTTAATTCACGACCACCAAAATCAATAGGATTACCAAAGAAATCCTCAAATGTAACATTCAACATATTAATACGCGCCAATGGTGCAGGCTTAAAGACCATTATAGGTGTGTATGTGTCCTTATTGAGATATTTTCTATCATTTGTAATTGAATCCATATAAATAATTGCTGATGGTTCACGACGCCCTAAGCCACGATTATAGGCTACAAGGTCCTGTGTTGTATCATAGTTAAAATAGACATAGATACGATTAAC
>JACCDO011014883.1_pt1 | contig 11620 bp, 13 predicted proteins | sample 7446101 | NCBI WGS metagenome assembly JACCDO01 (sample SAMN15323440, study PRJNA562643) | freshwater metagenome | isolation source: river surface water | place: USA:Blue River Watershed | collected 2017-08-16
CGAGCCCTATGCCGGAGTTCTTCTCGACTGAGCCTCGGCTCTACCCGAATTCCGGGCAGGATTCTCCGCTCCATTGGCCCGCAGGTGCTCCGTGCGCCACACTTGAGTCGTGACACCCGGCGCCTTCCCCCTGGCTCACGCGAACGGCCACGTGGCCCATCCGCGCCGTGTCGCCCTGCTCTCGATTCACACCAGCCCACTTGACCAGCCGGGTACCGGCGATGCGGGTGGAATGAACGTGTACGTGGTCGAGACGGCCAAGCGACTGGCCCTCGCCGGCACTGAAGTCGAGATCTTCACCCGCGCCACGAGCAGCGATCACGCCGGCGTAGTGGACCTTGCTCCCGGCGTGAAGGTCCGACACCTGACCGCCGGGCCCTTCGAAGGACTGCGCAAGGAGGATCTCCCCGGTCAGCTCTGCGCAGTAACTGCGGGGCTACTTCGCGTGGAGGCGTCACACCCGGAAGGCTGGTTCGATCTCATTCACTCGCATTACTGGCTCTCCGGCCAGGTGGGCTGGCTTGCGTCGGAACGCTGGAATGTTCCGCTCGTGCACACGATGCACACCATGGCAAAGGTGAAGAATCTCGAGCTTGCCGAGGGTGACACTCCGGAGCCGCAGCTGCGCGTGATTGGCGAAGAGCAGGTCGTGGCCGCGAGCACTCGATTAATCGCTAACACGGGCATCGAGGCACAGCAGCTCATCGAGCTCTACGGCGCTAATCCGGCTCATGTTGACACCGTCCACCCTGGTGTTGACCTGGAGCTCTTTACCCCCGGTGATCAGCGGGCAGCTCGCGCACGACTCATGCAGCGCGCAGATCGGAGCAATGTCACCAGCATTGCCGATGCCGCACGTGCGCGATCGAAGAATGATCTCGTGGGCAAGCGGATCCTTCTCTTCGTCGGCAGGATCCAACCGCTCAAGGCCCCCGACATCCTGGTGCGTGCGGCTGCTCGCATGATCGCCGACGATCCCTCGCTGCGCGATGAACTACTCGTCGTCATCTGCGGTGGGCCCTCGGGCAATGGCCTCGAGCATCCGACGAGCTTGATCGAGCTGGCACATGAACTCGGTATCTCCGACATCGTGCGATTCGAGCCGCCCAGTGATCGCGAGACTCTGGTCGATTGGTTCCGTGCTGCAGACATCACTGTCGTGCCCAGCCACAGCGAATCCTTCGGCCTCGTAGCCGTCGAGTCGCAGGCTTGCGGCACGCCCGTAGTCGCCTCCGCCGTGGGTGGCCTTCGCACCGCGGTCAATCCTGAAGTCTCCGGCGTACTCATAGACGGCCATGCGGTCAGTTCCTACGCTCACACCCTTGCCAGCCTGCTGCGCAATCCCACTCGGCTCGATGAACTGGCCAGGGGCGCTCGCATGCACGCCGCGACCTTCGGCTGGGAGTCCACGACTGTCGGGCTTCTCGACTCCTACCGCGCAGCCATCGCCAACTACCGCAATAGCGAGATGGCCATTCACGCATGAGCGAGAATTCTGGGCGCACATCGAGCGGAAGCGCTCGCACCGCAGAGGTGATCGAGGCCTACTGCATCAAGAACGAGATTCCCTGCGAGAAGACCGTCACTCCCGACACCAACAACACCACATACGTCGTCACTCTCCCGGGCACGCACAAGCTCATGACCAACGTGGCCCTGAGCATCGGGAAGCACTCGCTCACGATCAACGCCTTCGTCGCGCGCAATCCCGACGAGAATCACAAGGGCGTCTACGAGTGGTTGCTCGAGCGAAATCGACGCATGTACGCAGTGGCCTTCAGCATCGATCAGTTCGGTGACATCTACCTGACCGGCAAGGTACCGAACCAGAATCTCAGCGAGGCCGAACTCGACCGGATCCTCGGCGCGGTGCTTGAGTACTCCGACAACTCCTTCAACATCATTCTCGAGCTCGGTTTCGAGACCGCGATTCGCAAGGAATGGGCATGGCGCGTGAAGTCCGGCGAGTCAACAGCGAACCTTGCCGCTTTCGCCCACCTGGCCGCACCACGCGAATCCGACTAGGGGAAGCACTGCCGTCCGGGGTAGCCCTCGCGAGGCGACTCAGACTCAAGAAACTCGGTCGGGCAGAATTGGCCCATGACCAACGCGCCCTACACCCTCATCCTGCTCCGTCACGGCGAGAGCGAGTGGAATGCCAAGAACCTGTTCACCGGCTGGGTCGATGTCGACCTGAACGAGAAGGGCATGGCCGAGGCCAAGCGCGGAGGCGAGTTGCTGAAGGAGGCCGGCATCCTTCCCGATGTCGTGCATACCTCGCTTCTCAAGCGTGCGATCAAGACCAGCCAGATCGCCCTCGAGGCCGCTGATCGTCATTGGATCCCGGTCGTACGCAACTGGCGGCTGAATGAGCGGCACTACGGAGCGCTGCAGGGCAAGAACAAAAAGGAGACCCTCGAGCAGTACGGCGACGAGCAGTTCATGCTCTGGCGTCGTTCCTACGACACCCCACCGCCCGCAATCGATCCGAATGACGAGTGGGCACAGACTCACGATGCGCGCTACAGCGCCCTTCCGCCCGAGGCAGTGCCCGCTACCGAGTGCCTCAAGGACGTCGTCACCCGACTCATCCCCTACTGGGAAGACGTCATCGTCGCCGAGGAGCTTCGTGCGGGCAAGACAGTGCTCATTGCCGCTCATGGCAATTCGCTGCGCGCGCTCGTGAAGCATCTCGATGGCATCAGCGATGCCGATATCGCCGAGCTCAACATCCCCACTGGCATCCCGCTGGTCTACACGCTTGATGCGAATCTCAAGCCGATCGTCAAGGGCGGCGAGTACCTCGACCCAGCTGCCGCGGCGGAAGCAGCGGCCGCGGTCGCGAATCAGGGCAAGAAGTAGCTCGACTCCGTTTTCGTGTCTGTGGCCTGTCTCCCATGAGGCGGGCCACAGACTCGTTCACGACGTGCTGATTACCAACGCGGCTTCATGATCTCGATGAGCTTGGGTCGCACGTCAAACAGGTAGATCAAGGTGGCAACAGCACCTGCGATGCCGAAAATCCCGAAGGGGTTACGGAAGATCAGGCCGGTGCCCAGTGCCGCGCCCGTAAGAGCGAGCCAGAGGGTCTTCGACTTTCGGTCGATCGCCGGGAACGCCTGAGCCGGTCTGCGGGCACAGTCGATGACCGCCCACACCTGGAGACCGGTAAGCCCTAGCCAGAGGGCCAGGATGACGAGACTTTGCACGGAACCGAACATGCCTCGAGCCTAAGCGATATCGCCGAATGCGCTCGATCGCGGATCGCCTCACCCATCCCGCGCAGGCGCCCGTAGATTGACCGCATGCAGGTTGCCGGCATCGATCTCGCCTGGGGATCCCGCGCGCGCACCGGCATCGCGGTGACCGATGAAGACGGACGACTCGCTCGATCTGCCTCGGTCATTACCGATGATGAGATCGCATCATTCCTCTCGGGCAGTGATCCGAGGGTCATCGCGATCGATGCACCCATCATCGTCACTAATCCGACTGGCATGCGCGAGTGCGAGCGCGACCTGTCTCGGGACTTTCGCCGCTTTCACGCAGGTACGCATCCGACGAACATGAGCAGGCCGAGCATGCAGCCCGAGCCACGCGCCCTGAGGCTTGCCGCCCGGCACGGCTGGGGGGTTGATCCGAGCGCTACCGGGAGAGTCGACACTCCCCTCGCACTTGAGGTGTACCCGCATAGTTCGATGGTGGGCCTCTTCGGACTCGAGCGGGTGTTGGGCTACAAGGCGAAGCGCGGCCGAGATCTGGCATCTCGAATCGAGCAGTTCGACTTGCTCTTTCACCTCATGGAGCGCCACTGCGATCATCCGCTGAACTTGAGCGAGAGCGTGCGCTGGCAGGAGCTCAGGCAGGCAGCCCGGAGTGCGCACACCCACTCCCGTCTCGACCTGATCGAGGATGAGGTTGACGCAATCTTCTGCGCCTTCATTGCTTGGGCTTTCGCGATGTCACCACGGCAATTGGTGACCTACGGCACCGCTAGCGATGGTGCAATCATCACCTTTCCCCCGCCCCGTTAAGGCTTCAGCAGGAGCCCACACCCCGGTAGAAGCGCTCGGGGACATCAAGAGGCCAGAAATCGACCACGCTCAGCTCTCCCTGAGCTTGCTGCCAGGCCTCATGCCAGCCGCAGGGTTCGCAGATCCAGACCTGTGGTGAGTTCGAGTTCACCGCCATCGACGGCACCCCGGCACCAACACCCGGCTCGACGTCATTGGGCACGTAATGCCCGCAGCGCGGGCACACGGGAAGATCAGCCACGGTTATTACGCCAGGCCATCACCGCGAACTTCGAAGCACCCGACAAGATGCTGAAGGCCGAGGCGAAACTTCCGATAGATCCGATCGAGAAAGCCGAACCGACTGATCCGATCGACATGAAAGATCCATACGATCCGATCGACAGGAAGGAGTTGCGCGAGTACGCGCTCAGCATCGATTGACCCGACTTGATCGACTGCAGTGACGAATGCTCCGAACCCAGGTGCTTCTTCATGTCCTCATTATTGGCTAATTCTCGACTCGTGAGAAGCCGCGAAGGTCATCACTCCTGGTCCCTATCCGTGATTGTCACGTCGATAAGCACCTCATTGCGACGCAGGAACCATGGCTTCCATGGCGGGTCATACCTTGCCCATACGACAGGACCACTTTCGCTGAGACCCTGCCGGTTCATCATGTTCTTGAGAGTCGCCGCCTGTCGTTCCACACTCGCGTAACTCCATCGACCGGACCATGTCGCAGCGAGGACAAGTCGTTCCGGAAGTTGTCGGAGAACCACCGTGGCATCATCCGGGTGCGGGTACTCCGCCATGGACTTTCCGCCCGGCAGAACGAAGCTGACCGTCCACTCGTTCTCCGCTTCCGCCTCCATCTGCAGTACCGGTGCAGTCATGGCGAGCTGCTTGGCTGAGATGTAACGCACGAGAGAGCCGAAGGCCCGTGTGCCCACGCGCTCAGCGGACCCCGTCAAGGTGACATCCGCCACCGTGCATGGGGCATACCTTCTCAATTCCGCATTCGCGTAGGTCGCGACAACGTCGTACTTCTGTTGCTCTGTCATGACGCCTCCGAATGGCTGGTTGCCTTCCTCCAGTATGCGCCCGGGATAGTGCGTATGCGCCATTGGGGAATTCACCCAAATCTGGGGTTAGCCGAGTCCTATTCGTCGAGTTCCGACGGGAGAGTCGTCGGGGAAGATCCGTGGAGTTTTGCATGGAGGTCCGCCCCGAGTTTCTGGGTTGCCGCCAATACCGCTGCAGAAGGCTGTCGGGCCTGTCTTGTATTCCCCTGCCGCGTGAAGTACTCATCGCCGGGCCGTTCTCCGGGCCCTGGCTCGGTATCGGCAAAGCCCACGTGCCGATCGTGACCCGCCTTGCGGGTGGGTGCCGGATTCGCTTGTTCACGACCCCAGAACCCCGAGTACATCACGGCCTGTCCGGCAGTGGGTAACGGGAATTTGGATTTCGGCATCGCCAGGTCGCCTTGATCGGCGTGGATTCGATCCGCTGCCGCTCTTCGTCGCTGCTCCGCGGCCTGAGCCGACTTCGACATCGTCGACATGTAGGACCACAGTTGAGTGGGGATGTAGTCGCCGTCCTTCCCCGTCATCTGCGGCATTCCGCTCTCCATGGAGGCGTCCAGGCCATCGAGCGCCATGGAGGTGTCAGAGGCCTGCGCTGACTTGAATGATTCGTAGGCCGCGCTCTCGGCAGCCACCTGCGCGCTCTCCGCGTCGTCGGACGCATCGCGCTGACGCTCAGGAAGTGCGCGCACTCCGCGCTTCATCGCTGAACGAAGGGCGGGTCGCGTGGGACCCATCACCGGCTGAGGTGCGGAGGCAACGCTCGAACCACGTTTCGCGGCCGCTTCGGACTGCATCACGAAGGCTCGGAGTCGCTCAGCACGCCTCTGGTCATCGATATACGCGCTGCCGAGTTCCTTTCGCTTTTCTCCCTTGGCCGCAGCCACCCGATTCAGTCGTCCGGGCAGGGATTTCTCCTTAGCCTTCAGCTGATCGAGGCCGAACCGCGACGAGAGAATTCCTGAGGAATCGGTGAAGTCGGAGTCCAGGCCGCGGCTGAATGTCTCATCGAATGCCGCCTGGCGGGCGGCCTTCTCCTTTGCACGGATATCCCTGATTCCCTTGTAGTTGAACCATGATTTCCAGCCGAGGAAACCATTCGACGTGAGCTTGTCCCAATCGCGCGGCGCCGAGGCTGCCGGCTGAGCAATGGGGTTGGGCAGGGAATCCGACGCAAAGGAGTCGTTGATCTCCGGTCGCGTGGCCGTGAAATCCGTCGCTGGGGACTCGGAATTTCGGGGGCGGTGAATCGGGAGGTGGAGTGGATCGCGCTCAAGCGCCTGGTGTGACATTGCCAGGCCCCTTTCGCCGCGTGATCCGAGGAAGCCTCAGGCTAGCCCTGAGAAGTAAGGCCTGTCAGGGGGCGCTGAATTCCGCGACGAAACGCGCCCAGGGCTTCATGGCATCCCACCCACCGGTCACGGCGGAGAGGCATTCCGTGCCGCTCATCCATGCACCTGGCTCGCGATGGCTGGTCATGACAAGCGAGGTCAGCGCAAGTAGATCTGCGGCGGGGTGATCCTTGCGGTACCCGCGAGGCACGGTCGCCAGGCGCCAATCAGTGTTGAGATGCGGCCCCCTGCGTTCGATGCTGGCGATGAGCGAGCGCACCTTTTTCTCGCCCGCGGGGGTAGACACCAATTCGCGGAAGCGCTGAAGGATCGCCTTGTCGGGCTGGTACGCACCTGCACCGAGCAGCATGCCGTCGGCGGAGAACTGCGCGTAGTAGCCGGCACCGCCGAAGTCGACCCACATGGAGGCTGTCTCCTTTATCGGGGTCTTGTCGTTGCCGAATCGAGTATCGCGATAGGGACGAAAGATCTTCGGAGTGCCGTACTTAGGGGTGATCGTCTCGGCCAGCGCCTCTAATGGGCCGCGCACTTGCTCGACGTAACGCGGCTTATTCTCCTTGAACCACTCCCGGGTGTTGTTCTCCTCGAGTTCGAGGTAGAAGTCCACGAACCCCGTGCCGAATCCCTCGAATGCCATGCCAGATGTCCTCTCAAGTGCGTTCTAGGACTGACGAGGTGGCTGGCGTGACAGCCACTCCTTGAATTCGGCCTCTTGCTGCTCGCGCCATTCGACAATGCCCTCGGCGAGCTCCTGAGCCGAGACTTCAGTGATCTTCGGGAATCGCTTCCCTTGCGCGATAAGGATGCGACCGGTCACGAGGGAGTCTGCCTCGGCTCCGTGCCAGTCGTCCTCACTCAACTCGAGTCCGTATCTCTCGGCGGTGGGCTTAAGACGTCGCTGGTTCTTTCCTTTCACGTACTTGTCCAGCTGCTTATCGATGACGAAGGGGCAGATGATGGTCGAGGTCTTGAGCTCGCCGAGACCGTGGCGCTGCAGATTCGAGTTCAGGATCGGGATATCGAAGCCGGCGTTAAAGCACACGATCGGAAGTCCGGCACTGTCGAGGTAGTCACCGATCTCGGCGAGTGCTTCCGCCTGATCTTGGCCCTGGCTCTGGCTGATCTCATTGGTAATGCCGTGAACCTCACTGGCGCGTTCGGGGATATCGACGTCAACCCTGATAAGCCAGGACCGGGTCTCCTGGGGCTCACCGTCGCGGAAGACGACCGCTGCTGCGGTAACGATTCGGTCCTCGCCGACATTCACTCCGGTGGTCTCGGTATCGAAGGCAATGAATCCGTCATCAATCCAGGTACCCATCAGCGCCCTCTCCGTCATCCGTCGACTCGAACCTACCCCGTGACATCCCCGGGAGTGACGCTGTCCACAGGGCTCGTGGATATTGAATACATGGCACAGGAGCAAGCGTTGGGGCCCAACGAGATTTAGCCCACATGCTCGGGCGGGGATTCGGCAAATGACCCGTGTGTACGTCACACTTGCACCCAAGGGGGAATACGTGGGGACTAAAGATCAACGGACATCGCGGCTCAATATGCGGCTCACGCCGGCAGAGCTCAGCACTATTCGCGAGGCAGCAGCGGCAGCTCGTATGAGCGTCTCGGCATTCATGCTCTCCGCGGCTCTCGAGAAGGCCGGGTCAACGCTCCACGAGGCCGCTACCGCTCAGTGACAGACAGGCCGGCGCCCGCCCCACGGGGGTGAGGAGCGAACGCCGGTGCCTCATCGTACGTACAAAGCAGGCATTTCGTGACACTCCAGATGTGACGCCTGTCACCTGACGTGCCTTGGACTTTCTCAGCGATGGCCGGTCATGGCGAAGGCGCCGAGCTTGCGCCCGACGCCTTCGTCTCATGAGCGGTCTAGCCTGCGAGGCACCCCGCGGTGAACAGCGCCTCGGGAATCTGCGCATCTGCCGGATACGTAGTTCCGTCAATCGTGCCGCATACATCAGCAGCGGTCTTGGGAATCCAGAACTGCCCCTCGGCCTGGAAGATCAGTGAGGTCGGTGCACCCTGCGGGCCGTCACCTTCGGCATCGGCTTCTGCCTGACCCTCAGCACTCTCCTCGCCACTGCCGAGGATGCCGGTCACGACGGCCCAGCCGTTGTCGCAGGCAACATCTTGGGTCTCGAAAGTGTTGGCGGCGTTGATTGCCTGGGCTGCCTTGAGTGCCTCGGGGCTGAGTACAGCCTCGGTGCACTCGGTCATGCCACCGACCATCGAGCTCGAAGGTGCAGCGGACGCTTCGCTCGATGAACTACTCGAGGAGCAGGCGCTTAGGCCGATGATGGAGAGAGTGGCAACAGCGGCAAGTGCCGTGATCTTGATGGAGCTATGCATGAGTGATCCCTCAATCGTAAGGAAGATGACTCCTCATTGTGACCGTCGCAGAGCCTGAACCAACCCCGCACACGCCCATGTGGGCGAAGTCGATGCGAGGCAGTTTCAGGCGAGATTCGTGACGCTTCACTCGATCGAGAAGGACGTACCCTGGAAGCCTGCGACTATGCGGTCGCACTCGATCGGATGAATGGAACGTCATGAAGCGCGTCATCGGAGTCATTGCAGCGGTCGTTGTTGGTGCATCGGGTCTTGCCCTGGCGGCTCCCGCATCGGCAGACGGAGTCGTCAACATCTCCGTACGTGACGGCGTGGTCGGAGTTCAGCAGACCATCGACGCCCAGATCTCCACCAGTGGCGTCGGAGGCACCGGCACGGTGACCTTCACCGCGAATGGCCAGACCATCGGCACCGATGATGTTGGTCCGACACTCGGCTACACCGCCGAGATCAACTGGACCCCCTCGACCGGCGGTGGTCGTGTCAACGTCAGCGCCTCGTTCTCCGGCGGCGGCTCGGACTCCACATCGGTCTACATCGCCACTGTCTCTACCCAGACCACGATCAGCTCGCCCAGTTCGGCCGCTTCCGGTACGACGATCGGCCTCACCGCACAGGTATTCGCGAAGACCGGCTCCTACGTGCCGACTGGCAACGTGACCTTCTACAAGAGCTCCGGCGGAAGCATTGGCGATGCGCAGCTCAACTCACAGGGAGTCGCCTCGCTCGCCTATCCGCTCGGCAATGCCTCGGGCAATATCTCGTTCTACGCGAAGTACAACGGCGATGCGAACGCGAAATCCTCGAATAACTCCGCCACGACGACGACCAGGGTGTCCTCGCAAGGATCCTCCGTCACGCTCTCAGTACCGCAGACCAACTACTTGAACACTGCGGTTCCCCTCACTGCCACGGTCAATCCCAGCACGGGCACGGGCACCGTGACCTTTACTGTCTCGGGCAAGACCGTGGGTACGGCCAATGTGTCAGGTGGCACGGCCTCGGTTACCTGGGTTCCGACCGCGACCGGTAATCCCAAGGTGACCGCGACTTACTCAGGTGGCAATGGCGTCACCGGCTCCTCTGACTCCAAGACCGTTGCAGTAGCGCAGTCACTGAAGGCCGACAGCATCACGATCGACCCAGTAGGCACCCAGGGTCCGGTGCTCAATGGCCAGACCTTCGTTCTCGCCAACGGTGCATCCGTGCAGACCCAGAATTCCTCCGCCTCCGGACTCCCCGTCTCGATCGCAGTCGTGGGCCCGTGCGCCTACAACCCGGGTAACTCGACCTTTACCGTGCAGGGTGTCGGTGGCAAGTGCACCGTCGCCGCGTCGACGGCCGGCGGCAACGGCTTTGCACCGGGCAAGCTCACCTTCTACATCTCGACGACAACGGGCTCGCAAACGGCAAATGTCGCCGCTCCCAAGTCCGGCGCGTACAAGATGGGCAAGAAGCTCACGCTCGCGACTCCGGGCACTGTCACGAATCTCAACCAGGCCATTACCTGGAGCGTGAAGTCCGGCAAGTCCTCCTGCAAGATCAAGCGCGCGGGTGGAGCAGTCAAGCTCGCTCTGGTAGCGCGCGGAAAGTGCACGGTGTGGGGTACCGCACCGGCAATCGGTACTCAGTGGTCCGCGTACCAGGTCACGCGCAAGTACACGGTGAAGTAGGCACGGGTCGGTGCGAGAGTTCGAGCCAAGGCTTCACGGCCGACTGAGATGACGCCTACGCTTCGGCCATGGGCGAAGTGTGGAAGCAATAGGTGTCTGACTACTCGGCCCGAGCGCGAGGTCGTGGGCTTGTCACGCTCGGATGCGCCGGGGCTTTCGCCCTCGTCCTTGCCTACCTGGCACTAGTACTCACTCCCTCAGGTCAGCGATTCGATGATTCCGCGTATCTCGCACGACTCGAGGTAGCCAAGCGGGGTCGCTCGGCGATTTCGGAACTGCTAGGAACAGTGTCGATCGGCACGATGATCGTGATGGGCCTGATTCTTCTCATCGTGGCGATGCGTCGTCATCGTCTCATCGTGGCTCTTGTCGCACTGGGCTGTTTCGCTTTCGCCGACATCACGGCCGAGCTACTCAAGCGCCTACTACCCCACCCTGAGCTCAATGCGATCGAGGGACTGATGGGCGCTAAGGAGGGACTGGGCACCTACCCAAGCGGTCACGCCACGATCGCCACGGGCTTCGTGCTCGCTCTCGTCTTTGTTTCCGCGGCACGCTGGAGGCCAGCTGTCGGACTGGTTGGCGCGCTGTGGGCAGCAACGATCAGCATCGGTCTTCTCGCAGCCGGTTGGCATCGTCCATCGGACACCCTGGGCGGAATTGGACTGGCCTGCGCATACTTCGGTATCGGATGTGGACTCTTCCTGCGTTCTCATTACTCATACGTGCGACCTTCTACAGGCATCCGCCTTTTGCTTCCCGGAGCGTTGGTTGTGTGGCTCCTCACGGGTGCGGTCCTGGGGGTGAGTCTTCTGCGAGGTGCGCAGCGCGATTTCAACTCTGCGATTTCGCCATGGGCATTTCCACTCGCTTGCCTAGGCATAGGTGCAGCGTCGGTCGCCGCCACCGTTACGTTCACCTGGCTGATGCGCGATTCCCAGCTGGACTTGAACGAGTCGGAATCACCTAGACTCCGTGCATGAGCGAAACGCCTGAACCCACGGCTGTCGTCTACGGAACGGTCGTGACCGGCGAGAGCCCGGCATCGCGACTCATCGCGTTGCTGCTGTGCATCTTCCTGGGCTTCCTCGGTATCCACCGCTTCTACGTCGGCAAGTGGGGCACGGGCTTGC
>JACCDO011179299.1_pt1 | contig 11620 bp, 12 predicted proteins | sample 7446101 | NCBI WGS metagenome assembly JACCDO01 (sample SAMN15323440, study PRJNA562643) | freshwater metagenome | isolation source: river surface water | place: USA:Blue River Watershed | collected 2017-08-16
CGAGCCCATAGATGGTGATACGAACGATGAAGAGATAGATCAATCCACTTCCCAGCATGACCAGAAAGACTGAACGCGAGAAAGAAGCCTTGAGGATGAATGAAAGGAATCCAAGAACGAAGAAGTAGGTGAATGAACGCTTAATAATCATTCGCAAGTTGAAGACCACCAAGGTGGCATGGTTAAAGCGATAGGTGCCTGTTGCAATCAGGGTGAGGATCCAAGCTGCTACAAGAACAGAGAGAATTCCTTTATATTCAAATTGTGCGATTGCAGGTTTTCCATCGACCATCTGTGCTGCATCAGGAAATCTAAAGGTATAGGCAGTCACTGCCGAAAAGGCGATAGCTATCGAGTCAGGAATGAGCATGAGCGCCAAGATCACCACTTGCTGTGGATTGGCATTCTCTTTAATCCGTTGCACCAGAGTCTTCTTCATGAGGTTTTTCCCTTGGCTGATGTATCAATGGTAAATACCAACTGCGTTGAATCGTCTTTACGATTGAGCGACCAAGAACTGGCGAAGGTCTCAAAAAGTATCGTTCCTAGTCCAGAACCTTGAGAGATAGATTTATCTTCTCCATCATCAGTAACCACTACTTCTAGAGTGGCGCCAGCTCGACTTGAACTGATGTGAATCTTCTTGGCGCCTCCGTGTCGAATTGAGTTCACAACCGCTTCTTCAATTAGTTGTGAAGTTACATCACTGTGAGCGCTCAATTCACGCAGTTCAGGGATGAGGTCGTAGGTAATTTCAGCCAGCCCCTGCCAAGATTGCGAGAGTTCAGCAACGCGTAGAGCTGGGATACGCGCAGCCGGCCTATGATAAGGCTGCTTAATTTTCTCCATTCGCTCAACAATCTGCTGGGTTATCTCAGGTGGAAATAACTCAAAATCAGATTCTGCAGCTTTGAGTAGCAGTAGCTTGCACGCCAGTAATTGCGATTGCACCTCGGCATGCACATATTGGGCAAAGTTAACGTCATCATTTCCGCTTCGAGTCTTCTCCAGAAGTGAATCAAGCTCACCCTTGTGAATAACCTCGCGTAGAAATTGAAATGCGAATTCTTGATCATCATATAAAGAGATGAGTAGGGCGCCCACGATAAAGAGAGCAATTTGGCTTGTTGCACTGATGAAATAACCCTGGATCATCTGCCCAAGGGAAGAGGAATCAGAGAGCGGAAATACAGTCTGCGCTACAAAAGTGATTGGGTAGGAAATTAGAAGGATAAGAGATAAAAATCTGAGATTACTTGCGTAGGTGTTCGCTGGAGTTACCCGTCGATAGACAAATTTGTAAACCCCAAAGGTAACTGTGAGCCAGATTCCTTGCACCAAGATTGTGGAAAGGAAGCCAATGCGAGTTGTCTGCGCGACTAAGGTGAAAGGAAGGGATAAGACAATTACTCCAACGACTGGAATCACCTGATTTGAAAGCACTCGTTTCATCACCGCAAAGATTCCGGCCCGAATCGTGGTGAGTTCACCATCTCGCCAGCTCGATTGAGATAGCGGGCGGATATGAGTTGAAATCAAGGAATCAATCTCCTCGGATGCCCGCTTCAAATCCTCTGAATTGGGATTCTGACCAACAGCGCTGACAATCTTTTCTTGCAGATGCCCAATGACCGAAATGAGTTGATGTGAAGAAGCTTTCGCTGCTTCAGGCATTCCCACGATCTTCTTTTCAAGAATCTCACTCAAAATTGACTTCACGCGCGAGCGAAATGAGGCGCCATACTCAACGATGATGGCGCCTGCTTGATTCCAATAAAAGACCGCTAGTGCAGAATTTAATACGCGTGCCATCACTGGCAGCGAATCCTCGACGCCAAGGATCGGTGCCATCAGCCCGATTACCGCCCCACGGACAATTCCCATTGCGATCACGAGAACTACCTGAAGCGAGAGAGATTTCCCCTCCTTCCCATAGATAACAAAGGGGAACATGGCAGTGTGGGATAAGAAACCAATCAGAATCCAGATACTAAACTCTTGGAAATTAGCAATATCGATAGGTGCAATGAATCCTGCTACTCCTAAAGAAAGGGGGTAGGTCCAAAAGAAGACTTTAGAGCTAATCAATTGCGTTGGCAGCAGCTTCACAATTTTCTTAATCTCTAGCAGGAAAGTTCTCTCGCTCATCGCAGGCCACCCTGCAGGCTCTCGATTTCGCGAAGGCTCTCATCTAATAGCGCATTGGCACCTATCAAGAGCTCAGTCTTCCTAGCCTGACTAATCGAATCCATGGTACTCATCAAGTGAAGAGCCATAGTCACTCCAGTAATTTTCCCTTGTAGAGTTCCATATTGGGCTTCGGCGATATTCTTTTCGAGTGAGTGGTTGTCAGAAGTAAGCACGCTAATTTTATTGCGTAATTTCAACCCTGATTCAGAATGACGGCTAAAACTTCCCTCTACTGAAACTACCAAGGTTGCAATAATGGATGCCACATAAACCCCATACATGGTCTTTAGTCCTGAATACCAGGGTTGGTACGGATGTGAAAGGACTAAGCCAATCTGAGGTTGTACTAGGTTGTAGCCACCTTGTACAAGAAATGATCCTGGATAGGCCAAGATATACAAAAGTGGCCGGTTGAAGGTAGTTCTCTTCAGCGCTTGTGAAATTGGTAGAAGATATGCAATTACAACAAAGGCACCCACAAATCCTGCAAGTGCACCCTCAAGTCCATTACGGACAAATTGTCCAGAGAAGCTACCGAGTAACATCAATAAAAAAGTAATTCGGATCGACACTATCTTTGGAAGAAGTGCCGCCAAATATGAGAAATTCTCTGAATACTGACTCTCGGTTCTCTTGGAAAGCGGATCGTCTCGCAACTTGGCTGCTTGTTTTTCTAGCGATTGCGAGATTCCTTGACTCTGCACAAATAGTTTCTGAACCGAGCCTTCGTCAACGGCCGGAGCAGTTAGCAATTTCTCAATCCCGCTGCGCAGTGCGCCTACCTGCGGTAGCAGTTGATCCTCAAAAACTTGCTTTACTTGTTGGCGCCGCTGCCTCTGCAGCTCAGTGAGCTGAGACTCTTCCTGCTCTAATACGCCTTCGAGAGTTCGGAGCGCGCGACCCTCAATTCTTCGCCTATCAATGGTGCCAAAGTAAAAGGCAGTCAGCGCCATAGCCAAGGCCGTGTAGATAGCTGCCGCAGGAACTCTCTGCCCGAAATCAAAGTCATACCCCGAACCCCAACGGGCATTGCAGGCCGTGAATACACCACGTATCAACCCAGCTGAAATCCAGACAAAGACCACCCGCCACAGTGGTTGCAGCTGATTCTTACGATTTCCCAGAAGAAGCGCTTGGGCAATAAATAGATAGAGCGCACACACCAATTCACCGCCAAGAGCGATACCAGCAGCATGCGAAACAGAAATGTTGTGGAGTTGTTGTTCTCGTTCTATAGAGGTCAGATACCCGAAGGGAAAGACCATCGCCAGATACGTTCTAATCGAGACAGCCCACCGCCCCGTAGCTGCATATCTAAATCTCTGTACTGCTGATTTCACTTCACAACAACTTTGCCCTGCTGCCAGAGACGTACGGCCAAAACACGAGGATTAAAATCCTCATCGCTCTTAATCCCTAAGCTTGCAAATGTGCGCTGCACCAAAGTCTCAGTGGCTCGCAAAGAAGTTCCGCGCTTTCGAGCGATAGCCGCGTTGGTATACCCCTCAGCCAGCAACAACAAAATCTCACCCTGAGTTGAGCTAATAACGATTCGGTCATTCTCCATCTCAGGCCGCGGGTGTTGATCTGACGAGTGCGAAATGGAATCCTCAACTGCGCTCACCAAATCAGTAATCGCACTCATCTCCGACTTCACCAAGTAAGTCACTCCAGCGGGAATATCAACACCGTTGGGAATTGCCAGCGCAGGAGAGGCATGTGAAGTCAGCACAACCTTGCCTACCCACGGATGTTCCTTCTCAATAAACTGCAGCAAATCAGCCCCGCTAGGACCTGTCACTCCAAAATTAAGATCTGTAATCACCGCATGCGGATCAAAAGACCCAATCCGCTCAATTGCCTCAGCCACCGACTTCACGGCTTCGACTTGAAAGTTCGCACCCTCAAGAACTTCGCGCAAGAGATTGAGAGTGAACTCTTCATCCTCTGCCACAAGCACTCGTGCGCGGAAACCGGTAGACATTGCTCTCCTTGGGGTTTAGGTCACCAGTTTATGCGTGAGCCTTCCAAAAAATTAGCCCCAAGTATCGGTTTTTACTCAAAAAAATTACTAGTGTTCATTAATGTATTGCCGAAGCATACCCAAGTTAAGTCTATAGAGATACTAGGCTGTGTAGAGTGCGAGCCATAGGGGAAAATAATGAAAGTGTTTTTTACAATTTTTCGTCTGAGCCTCTGTCTGGATTGATTGAAAATCTGATCTTTTCCAAGTTTGAATCTAATCCTCCGCTGCATTTTATTTCGGCGCATGCATTGGTCGAAGGTGCTAAGAATGCAGAACTTTACAGAGTTTTTGAAACGGGATCATTAATATGCGACAGCAAACCTCTGTCAATTTATCTATCGAGATTTTATAAAAGAACCCCACAGGTCCGCGGAGCAGATTTCACAAGAAATTTCTTGCTGCAAGCCCCTATCGGAAGCTGCCACTTTTTTTTGGGTGGAACGCCTGAAACATTACAAGGAATTCAGAATTTTGTAAGAACTAATCGGGGAGACGAATTAAGTTGCATTTTTGAGTCTCCAGATTTTGAAGTTACCTGGTCCGAAAGTGCAGAATTTTGGATATCCACCATTGAGAATGCCAAGCCTGATTTTGTATGGGTTGGAATGGGGGCGCCCAAACAATTCTATATTGCAGCTGATATATACAAGTCACTGAGTATAAATTGTTTTTCAGTCGGGGCTGCGTTTGATTTCGTCGCCGGCAGCAAGCGGGAATGCCCAAAAATTCTAAGTAAGATCGGCCTAGAGTGGATGTTTCGGTTATTGACAGAACCACGCAGACTCTGGAAGAGATATCTAATAGGAAATATTGAATTCCTCGTCCTCATCCTGAAGGATATGAGAGATAGGAATAGCCGTGATTCTATTTGAAAATGACTCTGTTGTGTTGATTTCGTCTTATGAAATAGACGAATTGCATGGCTCTGAACCTTCTACTGGTTTTAATCTAACAGAACTGTCAGCACTTAAATTTAAGAAAACTATACTGGTCACAAGCAATCTCACAAAACAAATTGTTTTAGATAGTCTTAAGGAAAGATTCAAAGAGAAAATTGAGATTCATGTAGTACGCGTTCAATCATTGTATTGGTCTTCCCATCCAATCGGCTTCTATCCTGTTTATAGGCGTTGGCAGAAAGATTTCGGCAAGTTTCTTAACAAAAACAAAGTAGAATTTGATCTAGGCATTCATGCATCTTTGGGAACTTTTCTTTTTGGTTCGGGTTTTAGTTTGTATGACAAGCCTTACGTTTTTGGTCCTGCAGGATTTTCCTTTTTTCGGATGTCTTATGCAAGGGCATATGGATGGAAATCACTAATAGAAGTGTCAAGAAATTTGGTAGTTTTCGCTTTACTGATTGGTGATCCGTTTGTGAGACTCTCACTCTTACGAGCGCACACAGTTATTGCTGGAGATCGTATGGTCACCAAGATATTACAAAAAATTTACCCTGAATCAAACTTGCTAGAAAAAACAATTCCACATTATCATGGATCTCCTTACAAGTACGAAGCATCAGATTCTGATAAATTGAAGTTGGACTTAATTTGGACAGGAAGATTCATTTCAAGAAAAGATCCACTTTTTGCTCTTGAAGTATTCTGTGAAATTTTGACCCACTCCCCAGATGCCAAACTCACTATGATTGGAGATGGAAAACTCAGAAAAAAGATTGAAAAATTTTTACAAAAAAACAATTTGAAAAAATCGGTAACGATAACTGGGTGGGTTGAGAAGAGCGAAGTTCTGAGCATGATGAAACAGGCAAATTTGATGCTTTTCACATCATTTCGTGAAACAGCTGGCGTTCAATTATTTGAATGTAATAGTGTGGGTACTAGAGTAATTGCTTTGAATGCAACTGGCGCGGCTAGCTGGTATAGAAATCAATTGATTGAATTTGTTCCGGTAAGTTTTCTAGAAAGCAGAACTTCCTTAATTCGGAAATACAGTCTACGCTCGATCAAAATGAGAAACGAAGCGTTGTTTCAGGATATTCCACTAAAAAATCGAGAAGTTGAGATAAATCTTTTGGAGGAAATTTTGTCTTCAATCTGTAAGTCCTAATTTGATTGCATTTGCTTTCGCATAAGGAAGAAATAGAATGGAACTAAGCCAAAGGGTGATTCTAAAATTACGCCAAATGTTGCGGTTACTAAAATCGCTAGAAGTATGAATGTTCGTGGATCCCGGAACATTTGTTTCTTGATCGGCCCTAAGTAGTGGAAAACAATGGAAATCCAGAGAATGAGACCACAAGCACCAAATCTGGAAAAGAGCGAGACCCACCAATTGTGGGGCTGTCGCACATCGGTAGAACCAGATAACCATTTGTATGCTCCCGATTCCAGAACAATTTCACGACCCGGACCAGCACCAAAAACCATTTGTCTGTTTTCAATCGTCCAGGATAGGACAAGTCCCTGTGCTATTCGTCTTGCGTCCGCAGTCCCTTGTCCTGAAGTTCTCGAAACTTCTGTTCCTGGAATAAGACCAGAACGCTTAAGCGAACTATGCTCAGGCAACAGATTCGCAACAGCGCTCCCAAGTACAAGCAAAGTTATCACGATGTAAATTACGCGTCGTCCAAAAATTCTAGTTCTTTGTGAATGTGTATCCCGCGCAACAATTAAAAAAACAATACCTAGAGAGGCGGCCAAAGCGCCAGCTCGTCCAGGTAGAAGAGTAACCTCGAGAATGAATAAAAAAGTGATAAGACTTCGACCGGCTGGCTTATAGACTGAAGAATATCTTTTTTCAGACCAGACAATTATGCCGATCGCTGCAACAAACCCAAACTGGTCTGCCCTCTCCGAAAAAATAGGCACACCGGTAAAATCAGAGATTTCAAACTCTTTCATGACGCCAAGGCTTCTTCCAAGGTTCCAAATAAGTGAAAACAAAGTTGCAATTCTCAACCATTTAAATAGTTGCTCCTGTGAAATTGCAACAATGGAACGCCGAAATGCGATAAAAATCAGCAAGTAAAGGAATGGAGCTAAATCTCTCAACTGGAGACTCGTGGCGTATTTCAGGCTTTCTAGGAATTCAAAAATAATGTAGATACACAAAAAAAATGCAAACAAAATATCCTTGGGGTAGGCTCGAATCTTTGATGGATAGAGAAGCGAAAAAATCAGAATTAAATCAATAAGAAATAAATTCTTAGATGGAATGCCAATCCAAGAACCCCACCTGCCAGTGGCAATCGAGACTGAAAGTGCGATGAGAATTAGTATGGATCGATAATTCCTTATCACACTCTAAGACTACATGAAAATCAACCTTCAATTGAGCTGTAGCGACCATATACAATAAATATGTGCAAGCCAATCCCATAAAGGCGTTTATCAAACTTAGCAATTCAGTCAAAAGCCAGTCTCTTTGTTCACTAACTAATTTTCTCTTCAATTTCATCGGAATTGCGATTTTTTCACATACACATTTTGCTAGTTGGTTTCTGTTTTCTTTCATAAACATATTTATTCAAAGTTTAAATCGAAGCACTTTTCTTGAGCTGATTCTTATTAATAGAATTGTCTGGAAGTCTGCAATGCTTAAAAGTATTTTTACATCGTGTGCGACAAATATCTTGGTGGGGCTATATGTAAATAGAATGCATGTTATTGAGCTCAATTTGACTACAGGAATTGGACTTATGTTTTTCACTTTCCAACTTCAAGACATATTTCGGTACGTTTTGCTGAAGAAATATTCTAAGATAGTAGCTTTTTCAGATTTATTTATATTTTTACTTTTTGTCATTCTTTTCATTTTAAAACATTTTTCAAAAATGGGCGAAAATCTTTTTGTAGTTTTAAGTACAATTTCATTTTTGTTGGGATTTTTGATTTTGATTCCCAAAATGCTTCAATTACCTTATTTATCAAAAACTAATTTCCGGACGCCAAAGATTGCAATCGGTCTGCTAGTTTCAAATATTCTAGTTTTTATTTTTTCCTCTGGCACTGTTGCCATTTTACAAAATTCGCTGCTTGAATCAGAATTGATAGACTATAGAATAGTTGTGCTGTGGCTGTCTCCGATCGGCGCATTCACTCGACTCATTTGGGTTGCTCATTTAGACAGACATTCGAATGGAGATTCGAAGTTACCAGTGTCGTCCAATGAGTTACGCGTACCGAAAATTTTTGGAATAATAATTTTTCTAGAATTGCTCACTTTCAATTTATTTGCACTGGATCATCAAAAAATTGCAACTAATATTTGTTTAACTTTGGGCCTTCTGACTTTTGCGTTGAATACTTGGATTTACCCCATGTTAATCCAACTTAGACTCGGTAACAGAGCAGTCCTCATTTGTGTCGTGACGGGTTGGAATTCATTAGTACAGTTCGCTTATGTTCTAGCTGTGGAGCCTAGGGTTGATTTAATTCCTCTATTTTTTGTTGGACTTGCAAGTATGTTTTTACTCTCAATATTTTTATATAAAGTTTCAATAAAGTTACCTATAAAGAGTCTATGAAGAATGAGATAAATTGATGGAATCGATCCTAGTTGTGGGAATATTGAGAAATAGTAGTAAGACAATCCAAAAAGAAATTGAAAATATTGCAAGGGCTTTTTCTGATTTCCGCGTCAGCTACTTTTTCGTTGAATCAGATAGCCAGGACAATACAGTTGAAAAATTGAATTTCCTAAAAAGCGAAATCCCAGGATTCAATTATATAAGTCTTGGGAATTTAGAAAGCAAAATTCCTAATCGGATAAGCAGAATTGCATTTTGCCGAAATGTCTACTTGGATGAATTGCATAATAGACGACACACCTTAATTACTGAATTCACTGTCGTTGCAGATATGGATGGCGTTAACAAGAAGCTGACAAAGTCTGGAGTTGAATCCTGTTTCAACTTGGAAGGTTGGGCGGTTTGTGCAGCTAATCAGAGGGGTCCTTACTATGATATTTACGCGCTGCGTGCCGAGAACTGGAATACCATGAATTTGCCAGACTCTTATCAATTTTATCTTAATAGATATGGATTTCACGCCGCTGCTTTCTATAGTTCAGTGATTCGAAAGATGTTTAGACATAGAGGGCGTGACCCTATCGCGGTTGATTCAGCTTTCGGGGGTATCGCAATTTACAGAACTTCTTTTCTGAAGAAGAGTAGTTACATTTCGAGTAACGTTAATGGCGATGACGAATGTGAGCATGTAGGACTGCATAATGTGATTCGGAAAGAAGGGGGACAGATTGTAATCAATCCGGGATTCATCAACTCAGGATGGACTAGAAATTCTCTCAGAGCGGTATTGAAGTTTTGCGGAATTCTTTTACTAGGAAGGCGCTATTACTACTTCAAAAAAATGGGTTTTTGAATACAAAGAGCTTTTTGAATACGACATTTTTGCCCGATCACTTGGGGTGATATACAGTTTTAGCATGAATGTGGGATCTAATGCTGTTCTAGTAAGTGTAATAATGCCCCTCTACAACATGGAAAAATATCTTCGAGATGCAATAAATTCTATTTTATCTCAGACTTTAAATAATTTTGAGTTGATTATTGTTGACGACGGTTCGGTTGATGAATCTGCCTCCATTGTAAGATCATATAGTGATACAAGAATTAGATTTTTTGTTCAACAAAATTCTGGAGTTTGCGCTGCAAGAAATTTTGGACTGAGTCATGCCCGAGGGAAATACGTAGCATTTGTTGACCCAGACGATTATTGCTTACCCACCAAGTTCAGTGTTCAGGCATCTTTTATGGAATCTTCGGGAATTCAGTGTACGGGAACTCTAATGTATTACATGAGTAGAAATGGGTTCTTTTTCGGGACCTCTGGTGAGCAAGCTGAGTCACGAAGGAGTGAGATTGCATCTGGTTCGCTGATGCCATTTGCCTTGTCTTCTATAATGATTAATAGGAGTTTACTTTCTGCGGTTGGTTTGTTTGATGAGAGATTCAAATCAGCAGAAGATCATGAGCTGCTTTCTAGAGTGGCAAAAAGAGCTGAGATTTCCACCATTATGGAACGATTGGGGGCCTACCGAATTCATAATGATTCTGTCTCAAATAGGGGTTTCATAATGCAAGGAATTTTGTCGAAATATGTGGAAGAATTGCGAAAAGCAGAGAATTTTTCTGTTTTGCCAATTCCACTGCCAAAATTTGTTTCTATGAAGTTAAGTGATAAAAGCTTTATCAAATTGTTAAGAGCAAAACACTATTTCAGACAGGCGGGAATATTTTTCATCTCTAGGCGATACTTATTAGCTCTATTGTATATTACCTGTAGTTTCTTTCTGCGCCCCAAGTATGCAATCACTAGACTCTATTTTCGAGTCTATTCAATTGTTCTCACAAAAAAATCAGAACTTTGAAAGAGAGATAGACTTTAGAGTAGGAGTTTTCCAACCAATCAAGGATCTATCTGTCAGAGGAAATGGGGAGGCGCGATGAAATTACATTTACGAGTAAGGCAGTCTGGCCTTTTTGTTGTGATTATTTTTATGAAGAACTTGATATTTCGATTCAATGGGAAATCTTCGTTTAGTCAAGAGGCTGAGGACCTTATAATGCGGAATTGGCTCCCTGAAAATTCAGGGACATATATAGATATAGGATCAGGTTTACCTGTTTGGGGGTCAAATTCCTTTTTATTTTATCGGGCAGGTTGGCGAGGAACTTGTGTTGACGCTTTGCACAGGAACATTTTTCTTGCGAAATTGTTTCGACCATCTGATAAATCAATTCTGGCTTTAGTTGGTGGTGTTTCGAGCAGAGTGAAATTTTGGGAATTTGATTCGTATGAATATTCAACTGCAATAGAATCTCAAGCAAAAAAAGTTATGCAAAGCGAGAGATTTTTGTCCGGTGAAATTAGGTTGGTTGAAATCAAAGAGTTGAATATGGTTGATGTAGATTCATTTCTTGTGCCCTGCAGTCCAGAAGATCCTTTTTTTCTTACTGTAGATATAGAGGGATATGATTTGAATTTACTTCAACTTATAGATTGGTCAAACTTTCGTCCAAGAGTAATTTGCGTTGAAGATTCAGATTCGTTGCGTGATAAGAGAAAAAGCGAAATTCATCTCTTTATTTCTAACTTGGGATATTTTAGAGTGGCGGTGACGCCTCTAAGTTCTGTCTATGTGGCGGAGGATTACTTGAATGCGCGATAGGCCAGCGTTTCTAAAGTGAGCAAGTTTTTCATTTGTATTTTTCATTAAAATAAAATTTACAATTGCTGAAGATGAAAGTTGTTCGTAAAAATACCATTTAAAGAAAATTGGGTAGCTGACACGTGGGTTGTGAGGGACTCGAACCCCCGACCCGGTGATTAAGAGTCACCTGCTCTACCAACTGAGCTAACAACCCATTTAAACGCGGGAACGTTTAAATGCAGAGCAGACCTTACCAGCGCGGCGACC
>JACCDO011228520.1_pt1 | contig 11620 bp, 12 predicted proteins | sample 7446101 | NCBI WGS metagenome assembly JACCDO01 (sample SAMN15323440, study PRJNA562643) | freshwater metagenome | isolation source: river surface water | place: USA:Blue River Watershed | collected 2017-08-16
GGTGGCGGTCTCCGCGGTGAACGTCGCGGCTTCGGCGGCGGCGGTGGTGGCGGCGGCGGCTTCCGCGGTGAACGCGGCGACCGTGGCGGCGATCGCTACTAATTCGCATCGCGCTCCTCGCGCACTAACTTTCAGGGTGGAGTCCACACTGGGCTCCACCCTTTTCTTTTTCCCTCATTTGTTTTCCTGCCCATGTCTTTTAAGAATCTGCAACTTTCCGAGCCCGTCCTGCGCGGCATTCAAGCCGCCGGTTACACGGATCCGACTCCCATTCAGCTCCGCGCTATTCCCGCCGTGCTCAGCGGTGGCGACCTCATCGCCTCTGCGCAAACCGGCACCGGCAAGACCGCTGCCTTCGCGCTACCCATTCTCAGTCGCCTCGACAAACCCGCCCCGCGCCCGCGCGTGCTCGTGCTTGAGCCGACCCGCGAGCTCGCCGCGCAAGTGGAGACCGCCTTCCATGATTTCGCGCGCTTCACGAATTTCCGTTCGGTAGCCATTTTTGGCGGCGTGGGTTACGGTCGCCAACGCGCCGAACTCCGCCAAGGCGTGGACATCCTCGTGGCCACACCAGGCCGCCTGATGGACTACGTGAAAGAAGGCGTCATCAACCTGCGCGACATCCAGATCCTCGTGCTCGACGAGGTGGACCGCATGCTCGACATGGGCTTTCTGCCCGCCGTCAAAGACATCATCGGCCGCTGCTCGCGCGAGCGCCAGACCCTGTTTTTTTCCGCCACCGTGCCGCCCGAGATTGCAGCCGTAGCCTCATTCGCCCTGCGCAACCCCGCGCGCATCGAGGTCGGCGTCAACCGCTCGGTCAACCAATCCGTCAACCACGCGCTTTACCCCGTGGCCACGGCGCAGAAGTTCGACCTGCTCCTCGCGATGCTGGGCCGCATCGATTTCGACAGCGTCCTGATTTTCAGCCGCACCAAGCACGGCGCCGATAAAATCGCCCGCAAGCTTAAGGCCGCGCAACACAGCGTGGCCGTGCTCCACGCCAACCGCTCGCAAAACCAGCGCATCGAGGCGCTGCAAGGCTTCAAGTCTGGCAAATACGAAGTTATGGTCGCCACCGACATCGCCTCGCGTGGCATCGATGTCGCGGGCGTCTCGCACGTCATCAATTACGACGTGCCCGAAAACCCCGAAGACTACGTGCACCGCATCGGCCGCACCGGCCGCGCCCAAGCCGTGGGCGACGCCTTCACGCTCGTGACGCCCGAAAACGCCGGCGATATCCGCGACATCCAGCGTTTCATCGGACAGAAAATTCCCGAGCTAAAACTCGAAGACTTTCCATACCAGCCGATCAACATGACCCCGCCGCCGCGCCCAGCCGGGCAGGGCGGCCATCGTCCCTCCGGTCGCGGCCACCGTCCGCAAGGCGGTCAAGGCCACGGTCGCAGCCAAGGTGGTGGCGGCGGTGGTGGACGTCGTGGCGACAAAAACAAGGTCGGCTATAGTTTTCGCGGACGCCGCGGCTGATCTCCTCATGGCCACGGTCGTGGAAGTGTCCCAGCACTTGGCGCGCCTGCGCCGCTGCGACCTGTGTCCGCGCATGCACAAACCCGTTGTCGTGCACCGGCCTGTGCCGTCGCGCATCCTACTCGTTGGGCAAGCACCCGGCGACAAAGAGCCGAAGCTCGGACGCCCCTTCGCGTGGACGGCGGGCAAGACGCTGTTCCGCTGGTTTGAAGAATCGCTCGGCTGGACGGAAGAGCAGACCCGCGACCGCATCTATTTCGCGGCGGTGTGCCGCTGTTTCCCGGGCAAGAAAGACACCGGCGGCGACCGCGTGCCCGACGAAGACGAGATCGCCAACTGCTCGCGCTGGCTGGAGGCCGAAGTGCGGCTGCTCCAGCCCGAGCTGCTCTTGCCGGTCGGCAAACTCGCCATCCTGCGCTTTTTGCCGCCGACGCCGTTGAACGAGTTGATTGGGCAAACTCGCCGCGTGGAGTTTGCCGGACATACGATGGATTGTCTGCCGTTGCCACACCCGAGCGGCGCCTCGCCCTGGCATCGCATGGAGCCCGGCAAAACCTTGCTCCGCCAAGCGCTCACCTTGCTGGCCAAACACCCGGCTGTCCGCGCCGCGTCCTGAGATTTGCGTCCGCCGAGCGGACGCGTTTCCAGTTTGGGCCAGTGCGGAAAATTTCCGAAAAATTCACTCGTTTTTCACGCGCCGAAAGCTAGACATCTGCGCAGATGGAAAATCCCGCCGCAGCCTCCAGCTACACGGTGATTCAGTTTTCCTTGGAAACTGAGAAGAATGGGGCGCCGCGTCAGCGGATGAAAAATTGGGGCGCACACGCGAGCGTCGAAGCCGCGTTCACCAACGCCCGCTGTCTCGCCAATCGCGCTTGGTCCACGTTGCGCGACGGCGGCACCAGCCCGCAGGAGACTCCTTCGCTGGTGGACACCGAGTGGGGTTATGATGTGCGGCTCGGCCCGCTCACGGTGCAACGCTTCTGGGTGCACGAAAACGTCACCAGCAGCCAACGCGCTCCGTAGTCAGTTTTGGCACAGGGTTCAGTTTTCGTCCGCAGTGCTGCTGCGCCACCTTGCGGCTTGCCGCATTTGCCCCCGTCCGCTCAGCTACGCCCGGCATGGCTCGTAACGTAACCGGCAATCCCCACGACTGGCTCCGCAAGGACGAAGCCTTGCGTTGGCCAACACTTTGAAGCTTTTTGCTGACGGCAATGTCTGCCCCTTCAACCAAGACTTATCAGCAATCCGAGCGCATGGGCTTAGTGCTCAATGAGCATGGCATTGAGGACGCATTTCTCGCCCGCCTGAAAGGCCTGAAATACTCTCACCGCCCCGACATCACCGACCGCGCCTCGCTGGAAGCCAACTTCCGCGAGAAGTTCGAGGCCCTGAATCGCTGCAAGCTCACCGATGCCGAGTTCGCCCGCCTGCTGGATGAGATCGTCTCCGCCGATGTCTTCACCGCCGCCAAGACCCTGCGCAGCATCAACAGCTTCACCCGCACGCTGCTCTGCTTCCTCCAGCTCTTCATCGTCAGCAATCGCGACCGCGCCTACTACTTCGCGAACAACAACGCCCGCCACTTCGCCGGAACCGCTCTCGCCCTAGCCGCATGAACAAAAAAGCCCTCACCGAGACGGACATCCGCACCAAGTTCATCACCCCCGCCATCCTCGGCGCAAACGGGGAAAAATGGAACGTGATGACCCAAGTGCGGGAGGAGGCCTACTTCACCAAGGGTCGTGTGATTGTCCGGGGCAAGACCGTGAAGCGCGGTGAGGCCAAGAAGGCCGACTATCTTCTCTTCTACAAAACGAATCTCCCGTTGGCCGTAGTCGAGGCGAAGGACAACAACCACAGTGTCGGTGCCGGTATGGCCCAGGCACTCGAATACGCCGAGATTCTCGATGTGCCGTTTGCCTACTCGTCAAACGGCGACGCCTTCCTTGAGCACGACCGCACAGTGACCACTGGCACTGTCACCCGCGAGATACCACTCGATCAATTCCCCGCCCCGGAGGAACTCTGGTCCCGTTACTGTGCCGCCAAAGGTTGGACTCAAGGCCAGCAGGAGGTCGCCACGCAGGACTACTACGACGACGGCTCCAAGAAATCCCCACGCTACTACCAACTTACCGCGATCAACCGCACGGTGGAGGCCATTGCCAAGGGCGAGGATCGCATCCTCCTTGTGATGGCAACCGGCACCGGCAAGACCTACACGGCGTTTCAAATCATTTGGCGCTTGTGGAAATCCGGCGCGAAGAAGCGCATCCTCTTCCTGGTCGACCGCAACATCCTCGCGGACCAGACGAAGACCAACGATTTCAAGCCCTTCGGTTCGGCGATGACCAAGATCACCAACCGAATCATCGACAAGTCCTTCGAGATTTACCTCAGCCTCTATCAGGCCGTCACCGGCACCGAGGAGGAGCAGAACATCTTCAAGGAGTTTTCCCGCGACTTCTTTGACCTAGTCATCGTCGACGAGTGTCACCGCGGCAGTGCAGCCGATGACGCTCGCTGGCGGCAGGTGCTGGAATACTTCTCGTCCGCGGCCCAGATCGGACTTACCGCCACTCCGAAGGAGACGCGCGATGTCTCCAACATCGAATACTTCGGCGCCCCCATCTACACGTATTCGCTACGGCAGGGCATCGCCGACGGGTTCCTTGCTCCCTACAAAGTCGTGCGCGTGGGCCTCGACAAGGACCTGGATGGATGGCGTCCCGAGTCTGGACAGCGCGACAAGCACGGGCAGCTCATCGAAGACCGAGAATACAACCAGCGCGATTTCGATCGCGGACTGGTTCTTGAGAAACGCACCAAGGCGGTCGCGGCTCGTGTCACGGAGTTCCTCAAGGCCACCGACCGCTTCGCGAAGACGATCATCTTCTGTGAGGACATCGACCACGCCGAGCGCATGCGCCAGGCGATGGTGAATGCAAATCCCGACCTCGCCGCCGCCAACGCCAAATACGTGATGCGCATCACGGGCGACAACGACGAGGGCAAGGCTCAGCTCGACAACTTCATCGACCCGGAGTCCATCTATCCCGTGGTCGCCTGCACCTCGCGGCTCATGACGACCGGAGTGGATGCACAGACCTGTCACCTGATCGTCCTCGATCGGACGATCAATTCGATGACGGAGTTCAAGCAGATCATCGGACGCGGCACCCGTATTAACGAAGACTACGGCAAACTCTACTTCACCATCATGGATTTTCGTCGGGCTACGGCACTCTTTGCCGACCCGGACTTCGATGGCGATCCGGTTCAGATTTACGAACCGGGTCCCGAGGAGCCCCCGGTTCCGCCGGATGATCCTCTGGGCAGCGAAGAGGAGCCGGGGCCTTATCCTGGGCCGTTGCCCGAGCCAGAGCCCCCGGGGCGCACGAAATACTACGTCAACAACGTCGAGGTCCGAGTCGCCACCGAGCGCGTCCAATACCTCGACGCGCAGGGCAAACTCATCACCGAGTCGCTCAAGGACTATTCGCGCAAATCCGTCCGCCAGAGCTATGTCTCGCTCGATAAATTCCTCAGCCGGTGGAGTGAGGCCGACAAAAAGCAAGCCGTGCTGGAGGAGCTTGCCAACCAAGGCGTGTTTATCGAGGAGCTCGCGGCCCAGGTCGGACGCGACTACGACGCGTTTGATCTCATCTGCCACGTTGCGTTCGACGCGAAGCCCCTCACGCGCCGGGAGCGCGCCGAAAGGGTGAAAAGCGGGACGTGTTCGCCAAATATGGCCCCAAGGCCCGTGCCGTCCTCGACGCGCTCCTCCAAAAATATGCGGACGCCGGCATCACCAGTGTCGAGTCGATGGACGTGCTCCGCGTCGATCCACTCTCCACCTTGGGCACGCCGATCGAGATCGTGAGCTTCTTCGGCGGAAAGTCCGGATACCTCGCCGCTATCGCCGAGCTCGAATCGGCGCTCTATCATCCGGCAGCTTGACCGGCCCGACATTCTGAACATGCTCCCGACCGATGACTCTCCGCACATACTCCCAGCAGGCTCAGCAGGCTCGCTCGCAGATGCCGCGGCTTTCCTCCGTCGCGGCCTATCGCCAGATGGAGCTGCTGATGGGGCGCAAGGAGACTTCGACGAGCCCGAGCGCCAGTGGTCCGCACTCCGCAGCTGGGCGTCTGGCCAAGGCAAAATCCTCCCGCTGACTTTTCCGCCTCCGGAGAGGGAGGGTGGGCGCGAACACGATGTCACGCTCCACGAAACGAGCGGCCGCTGGATCAAATACACCAAACCCTCAGCCAGCGGCTACACCGTCAGTTGGCGTGCGGACGGCACGCCTTTCCTGCACAACGCCCTCCCGCTGGACTACCTTCAGCGGCTGATCTGGCAAAACGAGGTTTTCGGCGACGACATCCGCTTGATCGGCCTCTGGGCGCAGGATCCGCATCACTGGCGCATTGTCACGACCCAGCCGGGACTCCAAGGCACGCGCGCCACGCTGGACGAACTCGCCGCCGCGTTCGGCGCCGTGGGTTTTCAGATCCTGCCGTGGCGCGGGGTGGGGTATGAAGGCTCGCTCGCCTTGCGTTTCGAGGGCTTCGATATTTGGGACGTTCATCCCGCCAACGTCCTTCTTTCCCCCGACGGGTTGCCCCTGCCGCTGGATGTGATTGTCACGCGTTCGACAGATTCGCCCACCTGATTTCCCCCCGTTCCATGCCCAACGTCTCCAACCTCATCAAAACCATCCAGGACATCATGCGCAAAGACGCAGGTGTCGATGGCGATGCCCAGCGCCTCGCCCAGCTCGGCTGGATGTTTTTCCTGAAGATTTTCGACGATCGCGAAAAGGAGCTCGAACTCCTCCGCGACAACTACCGCTCGCCCCTGCCCAAGGACCTTCGCTGGTCCAACTGGGCCGCCGACCCCGAGGGCATCACCGGCGACGCCCTCCTAGACTTCGTCAACAACACCCTCCTGCCCAAACTCAAAACCATCTCGGGCAGCGGCGAAATCGTCGTTCTCATCAAGGCCGCCTTCGAGGATGCCAACAACTACATGAAGAACGGCACGTTGTTGCGCCAAGTCATCAACAAGATCAACGGCATCGACTTCAACGCCTCCGATGACCGTCACATGTTCGGCGACATCTACGAGAAGCTGCTCAAGGACCTCCAGTCCGCGGGCAATGCCGGCGAGTTCTACACCCCCCGCGCCGTCACCCAGTTCATCGTCGAGCAAGTCAATCCCCGCCTTGGCGAGACCATCCTCGACCCCGCCTGCGGCACCGGCGGCTTCCTCGTCTGCGCCATCGAGCACCTGCGCAAGCAGGCCAAGACCGAGGCCCACGAGCGCACCATCCAGGACTGCTTCGCCGGCATCGAGAAAAAGCACCTCCCGCACGTCCTGTGCATGACCAATCTCCTCCTGCACGGCATCGACGTCCCCTCCAACGTCCGCCACGACAACACCCTCGCCCGCCCCCTGCGTGACTGGGGCCCGAAGGAACGCGTGGACGTCATCGTCACCAACCCGCCCTTCGGCGGCATGGAGGAGGACGGCATCGAGTCCAACTACCCCGCCGAGTTCCGCACCCGCGAGACCGCCGACCTCTTCCTCGTGCTCCTCATGAAGATTCTCAAACCCGGCGGCCGCGCCGGACTCGTGCTGCCCGACGGCACCCTCTTCGGTGAAGGCGTCAAGACCCGCATCAAGGAAGCCCTCCTCACCGAGTGCAACCTCCACACCATCGTCCGCCTGCCCAACGGCGTCTTCAATCCCTACACCGGCATCCGCACCAACCTCCTCTTCTTCACCAAAGGCGCGCCCACCACCCACGTCTGGTATTACGAGCACCCCTATCCGCCCGGCGCCAAGAGCTACAACAAAGGCAAACCCATCCGCATCGAAGAGTTCGAGGTCGAGCGCGCCTGGTGGGGCGAGGAAAAGGACGGCTTCAAATCCCGCGTGGAAAACGAGCAAGCCTGGCGCGTCTCCATCGACACCATCAAGGCCGGCAACTTCAACCTCGACCTCAAGAACCCGCATAACCCCGACACCGGCCCCGGCGACGTGGACCACCTCCTGCCCGAATACGAGAAGCTCCTCGCCCAGATCGCGGAAACGCGTGGGAAGTTGAAGGCGCAACTGATGGAGGCGTTGTCGCGATGATCATGGCGGAAATGGGATACCGCGGGGAATTGACGAAGCGGAAAAAGAAAAATGGCCCCACTTAACCTACATAAATCTCTGACGCAAAACGTCAGGCTTCGGTCGCAGCAGAGCCAAGGGCACGATCTGACCCGGTGCCGGGTGCCACAAGTGAAAAGTTTTTCATTTTTTGATAGCTGGATGGTGATGAGTTTGAGCCGAGGCGGACGGCTGGAGGCAGCCTGTGCCGCCCTTTCAGGGCTTGGTCGGTCTTGCGACCCAATTCCCAGGGCGATGCCCTGGGCTATTATCTTGCGCCCCGTCGGGGCTCGAAAAGCTGAATGAAGCTGGAAACATTTTTCGAGAAGTTCGACCAGTTCGCCGACGCGCCCGACGCGGTGGAGAAAATGCGCGAACTGGTGCTGGACTTGGCGGTGAAAGGAAAGCTGACCGACCGCGACTTGAAGAAAGAGTCCGTTGGTTCGAAATACTCCGAAGAACCATCTTCCGACGTTTTGCCTGCAAACTGGCGTCTGCTTAACTTCGGGAAGTTCTGCGACATTCAAGGCGGGAACCAGCCTCCCAAAAGTCAGTTTAGCGATGAACCAAGGCCGGGCTACGTGCGGATGTTCCAAATCCGCGACCTCGGCGAGAGGCCGGTGCCAGTCTACATTTCCAAGGAATCCACAAACCGGTTTTGCCGCGAAGGCGAAATCCTAATTGGCCGCTACGGAGCTTCTGTTGGCAAAGTCTTCTGGGCGCAGGATGGCGCATACAACGTGGCGCTGGCGAAGTTCATCTTTCCCGAAGACGCGTTGCTGCCGGCATTCGCCTTCTGGGTGCTGAAGTCAGATTTCTTTCAGGCCGAGATCGCTGGAGCGAGCCGTTCAGCCCAAGCCGGATTCAATAAAGGCGACTTGGCTGCGATTGATTTTCCCCTCCCACCCCTCGCCGAGCAGAAACGGATCGTGGCGAAGGTGGATGAGTTGATGGCGTTGTGTGATCGGCTAGCTTTGCAGCAACAGGAACGGGAGACGCGGCACGCCGCGCTCGCCCGGGCGTCGCTGGCCCGCTTTGCCGACGCGCCCACCCCGGCCAACCTCCCGTTCCTCTTCCACCCGTCCTACGCCATCCCCCCCGCCGACCTCCGCAAATCCATCCTCACCCTCGCCGTCCAAGGCAAACTCGTCCCCCAAGACCCCAACGACGAACCGGCGGAGGTTCCCGCATTGTCTCCCGTCAAGAAGTCAAAGAGCGATCGAGAGGCTCCCTACGAATTACCCGGCAATTGGCGGTGGATGCAGTTGGGACAAGTCAGCGAGCTAATCAACGGCGACAGGAGCAAGAACTACCCCAACAAATCAGAGTATGTCCCCGAAGGCGTCGCGTGGATCAACACCGGACACATTGAACCCGATGGAACGCTCTCCACCGAATGGATGCACTTCATCACGCGAAAGAAGTTCGATTCACTTCGGAGCGGCAAGGTGCGTCTTGGAGACTTGGTTTATTGCCTGCGGGGCGCGACGCTCGGAAAGACGGCGATCATCACTCAATACGAAGAAGGCGCAGTTGCATCATCTCTCGTGATCATCCGCCTCACTCCAGCAGTTGAGCCAAGGTTTGCGTATCGCTTTCTGACCAGCCCGCTGGGGCGCGAACAGATCTTCCAATTCGACAATGGCTCAGCGCAGCCAAACCTCTCGGCGAACAGCGTCAAAAAATATTGGGTCCCAGTCCCACCCCTCGCCGAACAACGCCGGATCGTGGCCAAAGTGGAGCAACTGATGGCCTTGGTGGATGCGCTGGAAATGCAACTCGCCACCTCCCGCGCCACCGCCGCGAACCTCCTCACCGCCCTCGTCGCCGAACTCACCAGCGCCGGCCCCAGCGCCAACGGCGCGTTCCCATCCCAGCCTGGGGCAACGCCCCAGGTCAAAGACCGAAAACACAATGAGGGCTGAAAGCCCGTGCCATCGCCATGCCCCAATCATTAAGCCTCGTCATCATGCACGTGATATTCAGCACGAAGGAACGCCACCCCTTTCTTGATCCCGACACGCGCCCAAAACTCCACGCGTATCTCGCCACGGTCGCGCGCAGCGCGGATTGCGAAGCGTATCGCGTCGGAGGTGTGGCCGACCATGTTCACCTCGCCATCCGTTTGTCGCGCACCATCACCATCGCGAAATTGGTGGAGACGTTGAAAACGGCATCATCGAAATGGCTGAAAACGCAATCACCCGACCTCGCGGTATTCTCGTGGCAACGCGGCTACGGATGCTTCTCCGTTGGCCCGTCGGACTTGAATGCGTTGAAGGAATACATAGACAGCCAGGAAGATCACCACAAGACGCGGACATTTCAGGATGAGTTGCGGATGTTCCTGAAGAAATACGGAGTGGAATACGACGAGGCTTATGTCTGGGATTGAACGATGGACCGGGCTTTCAGCCCTCGGTGCTGTTGCGGATTATTCCTGGGGCGATGCCCCAGGCTGGTATGAGGCCGGGGCGTTGCCCCTCATTTCACTCCCACCCCTCGCCGAACAACGCCGGATCGTGGCCAAAGTGGAGCAACTGATGGCCCTGGTGGACGCGTTGGAAACGCAGCTCGCCGCCTCCCGCGCCACCGCCGCCAACCTCCTCTCCGCCCTCGTCGCCGAGCTGACTTAGTGAATCGCCATAACCAATCATGAAGCACCTCCTGCTCGTGAGACACGGACTCATTGATTACGACACTCAGACTCTCAATGCGGATGGGCGTCAGTTCGCAGTTAAGCTGAATGAATTGGTCAAGCCATTCTCGATTGAATGCATCATCACGGATGAGGAGTCGCGTTGTGTGGGCACGATTACACCTCTCGCAACATCGCTAGCAATCGATCTCGTTCGGCTTTCCAAAAACGACTTCAAGAATGTCACAAACCTGCTGAATCAGACACCAAGTGGCGCGGTATCGATTATCTGCTACCGCATTGAGTCAATTAACCCGCTTCTTGAAGCGCTGGAGCTACCGACATTCACTGAAGCCACCCGCGACACGGCGTATGAATTTATTTGGTCGATCCAGCTTGGGAACAATGGCGAAGTGGTGGAACACAAGCAGATTCCCACAGGATTCAGGAAAGAGAAATGAAAGGAGTAATGTCCTCCTGAACGTCCATTGCTCTGCAAACTGCGCTGAACACGCAAAGCAGCCGGAGCTGATCGAACGAGCAAAGGAAATCGACGCCGCCACCAAGCGCGGCGAAGACCTCGGCCTGACCGACGACGAGATCGCCTTCTACGACGCCCTCGCCGCCAACGAGAGCGCCGTCAAAGCGATGGGCGACGACAAGCTCAAGGTCATCGCCGCCGAACTCATCACCCAAGTGCGCAAGAGCGTGACCATCGACTGGATCCTGCGCGAAGGAGCCCGAGCGAAGATCAAGGTCATGGTGAAGCGCATCCTCAACAAATACGGCTATCCTCCGGACCTACAGGAGGAAGCCGTGAAGACTGTGCTCCAGCAGGCGGAGCTGCTGTGTGTCGAGTGGGTGTGAGCCCGACTGACTCTCGTGCGGCGAGGCCGCGTTATTGCAGCGCTTTGGCGATGCGGGCGAGTGCGGCTTCGACGTTTTCGCGGGAGTTGAATGCGCTGATGCGCACGTGGCCTTCACCGCATTTGCCGAAACCGGCGCCGGGCGTGCAGACGACTTGCGCTTTGTTCAGCAGGAGGTCGAAAAATTCCCACGAGTCGCGGCCGACGTTGATCCAGATGTAGGGCGCGTTGTCGCCGCCGATGCAGGCGAAGCCGAGCTTCTCCATCGCGGCGCGGATGAGCTTGGCGTTGCCGAGATAAAAATCGGTGAGCGCGCGCGTCTGCGCTTGGCCTTCGGGTGAATAGACGGCGGCGGCGGCTTTTTGCACGGGGTAGGAGACGCCGTTGAACTTGGTGGTGTGGCGGCGATTCCAGAGGGCGTGAATCGGATGGGCGTTGCCGGCGGCGTCGTAGGCGACGA
>JACCDO011882730.1_pt1 | contig 11620 bp, 25 predicted proteins | sample 7446101 | NCBI WGS metagenome assembly JACCDO01 (sample SAMN15323440, study PRJNA562643) | freshwater metagenome | isolation source: river surface water | place: USA:Blue River Watershed | collected 2017-08-16
GCTAAAGAATCATATATTGTCCAAAATGGACCTAAATCATGACAAGTTTTATAATTGATTCTATTCCAGTTTACCATTAATCTAGAAGTATTCATATCTACTATTTCGATCCATAAATCATGGATCGCAAATGGTAAAGTACAATAAAGATTTATTGCTTCAATAAATATACTATTTTTTTCACAATTAAAATATGTAATCATTTTGATACTATCTCTATCAAACCAGTGCCATTTACCAGCTCGTTCGATTACACCATATATATTTGTATATATTTTATGTTTTTTTCTAAGTTTTAATTTACTCATCTGATTTTTCCATTTCATTTAATATTAAAATATTATCATCAAATATTTTAAGACCATTCTTTTTATAGAATTTTAATAATTCTAATCCAGTCATAATAGCATGATAATCTGATACAATTTTATTAGTTAATAATTCATCAAATATTGTATGTGTATAACCAGTTGAATCTGTATTTACTTTAATAGTTTCCCCAACATTTTTTGGACCAATTACTGGCACTGGATATGATACATTCTTTAAAGAATTTTTCATATCCCTAAATGCTTCAAATGGTACATTTTTATTAACCGTTTGAAATAATATTTTTTGTTTCATTTATTTATCCTTTAAAATTATAGAAACCTTTATTTTGATCTTTGAAACCAAATCTAGTATCTTCAATGATTAAACTTTCATCATGATGAATTACAACTAAATTAGTTGATTTGATATTTTTGATAGGTTTAGTTATATTATCCATAAACCTTGGAAATACAAAAACCTTTTCACAAGTTTTTTCATCCATTACTACTTTTTCAATTGACCATTTAAAAGCATTTTTATCAATAGTTGGATCATTATCATTAAACACCATAACTAAATCACCTAATTGTATTTCTCTACCCGTTGTATCTAAACAATTTTTATTAGATACAATTATATCTTCGATTCTTAATGGTTCCATACCATCAGTACTTGCATTACCATTTTCCATTATTGTCCCTTTTTGAAATTATAATTAATATTATCAGTATCAAATACCATTAAGCCATCATGATTCTTTAGAACCATTAACCAATTTTTTGGCGTTTCAATTATATTTGTGTATACTGGACCTAAATATTTTTGGAATACTGTATAAAGATTACCATTATCACCTTTGATAACTTTTTCAAAACTCCATTTTTTAGTTTCTTGTAATCCATTAAATAAATAAACATAATCACCTTCTTCGATTTTGATACCAATTGTATCTAAACAATCTGGATTAATAATCTTTTCTTTATATTGTTTAATTTTAGCATCCCAACCAAGAATATAATAAGCATCACTTAATTCAATTTTCCAAAGTTTACAAATTTCTTCTAAAGTTTCTAAACCACATATTGATGCTTCAATTATTAATTCTAAAAGTTTATTTTCACTAGTTGTTACTTCAGTATCATATAAACCTTTTTTAACATTATTTTCTATAAGCTCTTTAATATAAGCATATAAATCTTCTTTTTTATTTGTCATTTTTATTTCCTAAATTAATTTATTTAATTCTCTAATTTTTAAAACTAAACCAAATGGTAAACCAAATATATTTGCCAAACTACCAACAGTTCCTTTAGAGTTAACGATATTATGATATAAATAATATGGATCTTGATTATCACCTATTTTATTTATCTCATCTTGTAATTGTTCTTTTATTTCTTCTGGAGTGTCTTCATATGATACTAGATTATTATTTTCCTTGCTCATTATTTTCTCCTATTATTTCTTCAGTTGTTGTTATTTCTTCTACATCTTTGAATTCATAAATATGAAAACATAAAATAAAATCTTGACTTATATCAGATAAATCTTCATCATCTAAATATTCACATTTAATATCATGTTTACCAATATATTGCCCCCATTTGTGCCATCTCCATCCACCACCTTCACTTTCTTTGTCTTGAATCATAGGATGAAACCCAACAGCGAATTTTCTTTCAGAATTTCTTAGATAATCACCTAATGTAATTTTTGTATCTAATGTTCTTTCTATTTCTGGAGTAATTTCAATATTTTTATTATGAATTACATATCTTGCCCAATCACCTGGAGTAAATTGGTATTCTAAAAATTGGGCTGGACTATCACATACACCATAATCAAATGGAATCATATAATCAAATTCTGATGGATAACTTGTATAACCACTTCTATGTTTAAATTTATCATCTTGAATATTTTCAAAAGATAATTTTAAGTCATAATCAAATTCATGTTCAATATTAATCCACGAACCAAAATAAACTCCAGTTTCAACTTCTTTGATATCAGCATCTTCAGAGTCACCAATCTTAATTGTAGTAAGTTTAATTACCGCTTCAGTTGTTGTAAGATTATTACTTTCCGCATAAGTAATAATTTCTTTTAATCTTTTTCTATAATAATTATTTTCACCAGCACCATCCATAACATTTTTAATTGCACTACCTTGTAATCGTGCATAATAATCCTCAGCTTGTTTTGGTGTCATAATCTTAAATTTTGGTCTAATTAACATATTTTTTCCTCTTTATTAATATTTGAATTTATATTTCCAATTACATTTTTCTTTAACGTTTGTACAATGAATTACTTCATATGTATCTTGGTCAGCGTATGAATATTCAATCTCACTGGTTTGTAATGTTACGTGACCACACTTTGGACACTTTTTATATTTAGTATGTAAATAAATAGCTCTAATAAATTTATAAGCAATAAACATCACTATCAAAAATATTAGTGCTAGCATTACTAATTCACTTATATCATTATTTTCCATCTTATTTCCTTTTTATAAGTTTTTTAAAGCTTCAAATATTTCTTCTCTAATTTCATCACATTGTTCAGACCAATCAATTTTATTTGGATTAGCTTTTATGTATAGAAAATTATATTCTTTATCAGGATTATCCTCTATTGTTTTATCGATGAATTCATCTCTTTTTCTATTCCATATAGTTGCAAATAATGTTGCAACTTTTTCATTTTCAAATGGTCCAATAACAGTTGTACTATTAATAGAATCTGAAGTTGTTATCGTTACACACCATTGCTCTTTTGGAACAATTCTAAATTTATCGTCGAAATCTTTAACAATATTTTCTAAATTATTATTAAAATCTTCTTCATCTTTAATTGTAAAAAAATCATTATTACAACATTGTAATAAAATATCTTTAATATCCATATTACATTTCCTCTGGAATTAAAATGTTACATTTAATTTTACCAATATAACAACTATAAACACCAACATTACCACTTGCAATATTTGATTTTAATTCAACTTTACAATCCCCATAACCTTGAGCTTCTAACTCTTGAAGATTAGCTATAATTTTACTAATAGTTTTACCTTTAATTAAATTCAAGATAGTTTTCTTTTTATACTTTTTTATTTTTGACATAATAATATCCTTATTTTTTAAGTTCATCTTCAACAGTATATAATTCCGAATCTATACTAAAAGATAATATTCTATTAGTATAAAATTTAAAATGTAATAAAGATATTCCAAATAAGTAAACACTTATATAATTTTTAAATTCTTTTCTAACATTTACCTCATCTGGGTTATTAAGAAAAGAAGTCATTTTAAGTTTAAATACTAATATAGTAAATAATACTTCAAAACGTTTATCGCTTATTTCAAATACTCTTCTTTTACAAATTAATTCTATAAAATTTCTTCGTAACCAGTTTTTTAATTTTAACATAGTTTTTGTTGTTTTCATAATATTCTCCTAACTAATTAATGTAATAAATGCATCATAATCTAAAGCTATTTGATTAATAGCTTTGTAAGTTTCTTGTTGAATTAAAGAATTTCTAACAATATCTTCTTCTGGTTCTAAAACCAAATAACTATTCAATTCATAAGTATTTGGTTCTAACCAAAATACACCATAATGCCCAACTGGTTTTTTATTCTCAATATATTCATCAAAGAATTCAAATACTTCTTTTTCATCAGTTATAAGACCAATATTTTTAAATTTAGAAAATTCATCTTCTAAATTAACCGTAACTTGGATATATTTAATATCCAGTGTTTCCACTACTTTTCTAAAATCTTCGTAAGTCATTTTTACTCCTCTTCATCTAAATTTCCATCTACAAAAGTCATATCGAATTCTTCATCATCTAAAGTAATCTTAACATTTGTAGTTAGTTTGTATTTATATATAAAATCTATTACACATTCAGATATATCATCATTAAAACTACAAGGAAAATCAACAATAGTATTATCAACTACTCTTGCTGAATCTTCTGGTCTATAATCAAGTAATTCTTTGTATAATTCAATTCTATTTTCAACTGGTATATCTTCTGCTTTTAATTCCAGTTCGCATCTTATACTCATTAATTTTCTCCTGTCTTTTTTGTATTTTTTATATTCGCCACTTATCTTTTTTAAGAACTTTATATTCGATTGTTCTATCATCAAAGTATTTTTTATAAAGTTTTGGAAACTTATTCTTATTCCAATTTTTCTTTTTGATATCTTTATAAATCATTCTATCTGCTCTTCTTTCTTCTAATGTTTTAGAATCTCTGAAATTAAGCTTCCACATATCAAATATACTATCATTTTTAGCATTATGATAAGGTCTTCGTTGCCAACTACTATTACCATATTTTCTATTGTATTTCCATTCAATATATGGTAATATTTTTATAAATTCTTTTTGCTCTCCAACTAAATCTTCTAACTTAGTAATTGTAGAATTTAATTTGATTATAGTTTTAAATAATTCAGTTCTAAGTTTTTTTGCTAAAGTTATTAATTCTTTATAGAACATTTTATGATTCTTTGGTTTAAAAAATAATCCATAAAAAGTAATATTATCATAATTTAAACCTGGAATTAATTGATTAAATGAATTAAGAGTTATTGTTCTTTTCTTTTTATAATAAGCTTTCCAATAAACTCTATCATTAGTTGTATATAAAACTTTACCATCTGTTAATCTAATTCCAACTTGATTATTCTCACCAAAAAATACGGATACAGAAACCACTTCTGTATTATATACCAACAATTCTTTTAATTCTTCTATATTATTTTTAACCGTCAGCATCTTTTTTCTCCCTTTTATGTAAATACCAATCCATTCTTAATGTTGCTAAAAATGTTTCTTTTTTATAAACAAATCTAAAATCTTTAGTCTTATCTTTTATAGCATCTAAATAAGAATGGTATTTTTTATCATTATCATGCTCAATAAGAAAAATATCAATTGGAGCAACATTCTCATTTACCCATTTCATCTTATTTAATGAAACTATATCAATCGATTTAGACCATTTAGCTTGACCGTTATCAAGAAGAGACATTAATCCAATCATTTTAAGAGCTGTTCTCCAACTTTTAACTTCAATAAAAACACCTGCACTTTCGCACCAAAAATCTGGAGTATATTTCCCAAATGGTGTTTGTATTGCTTTTGGTCTATCCCATTTAATACCAAATCTATTTAAAGATTCAGCAACAAATTTTTCACCCAATCCTTGTACTTTCTTTACACCAGTACTTGTCTCAATAGAATACCATTGTGCTATCATTTTAATCCATCCAAACTGGATTACCACAATGTCCACCAGTTTCTCGAACATGACTTGCAAAACCATCAGCATAAGATTTTCTACAATTAACACAACTGTTATAATATTCAATATATTCTTTTAACCGTTCTTCTACTTGAATTTTAGTTAAACCATTTTTTAGTTTAATACTGAACCTTTTCCATTTACCATATCTAGCATGTCCAATACTAGTTGTACAAAGTACATGACCAAAAAGAATACTATTAGTAGTATCCTTTTTTATTATTTTCATACTGAAATAATCATTATCACCAGTTATATTAGTTCGCCAGATAGATTCTTCTGGAACTAAACTTCTTGCATGTTTTAAAATACTTTCTAGTTTCATTCTGTTCCTTTTATTGTTTTTATACCCAATTCTTCAAATAGATTTTTTATATTATTTTTTCTAAATTGAGTTAAAACTTTTTTAGAATTACCTTTAATTACTTCACCTACTATTTTGGATAAATTATTTATTTCTTCTTCATTTAAATTTGCTATAGTTTTTAAATTTTCTAACAAAAATAAAGTTTCTGAAACTATTGTTTCTTTATCATCCGAATAAGTTATTTCACCATTTTTAACTTTTATCATCTTTATTGTTCACCAAGAACTGTACCATTCTCTTTAAGTTTTATATCTTCATATGGAGCACATTGTTTTCTATAAAATTCTAATTTACAGCATTCGAGTATTCCAATGATTTCATTAAAATCAGAATAACATAATCTTTCTACTGGACCATAAGTTTCACCAATTAATTTAGTAATGCTATAGTTTAATGTTCCAGCAACTTTAGATTTATTAGATTCATTAGCTTTAGTAACTGCTTTAATTGAATCACTTAATGAAACAATTTGGTCATCTAATATATACCTATCACTTTGTTTTATATAAGGCATCTTTTCTCCTAACAGAATTTTTTATGAGTTATAACATAGTCACTACTTAATTCTTTAAGAATATCTTCTTTTGGAATTAAATATTGACCTAACCATCCAATCATTTCAAAGAACTCAGTTATGAAACTAAGTTCTAAACCTTTTTCATTTTTACTAATTCTTTCATCATAACACTTACTAAAATAACTGTCCATATAATGTGCATATTTTTCTAATCTTTCTTGAAAATTAGTTATACAACTTGGATCAGTTATTTCATCATAAATAAAATATTTATCTGAATTAGTTTCTAAATACTCTACACCATAAATATTGTAATTTATCTTACATGCAATTTTATCAATAACTTTATTATAACTAAATCCAATCGAATGAATACCATTTATTCTTTCACTTAATATATCATCATGATCAAAGAATATATTAAATGATTCTTTGTCTAACACTGGTATTGTTATTTGATTTCCATTAAAAAATGATGAAATTAAAAGATCTTTTCTAACTATCATAATATCAACCTGCTGTAGCTGGTTTAGAACAAACTACTTCAGATTTAACTATTTCTTTTGCATTATTTGAACCTTTTACAATATCATAAGAATCATTTTCATCTCTACATACTTCTCCATCAATATCACTAAATAGAGCCGCAATTGTTTTATCCGAAGCAGTAACTTCATTCTTTTCAAGATCTCTTAAAGATCTAATTGGTTCTTTTTTAGATGGTCTAAGAAATCTCTTTTTAACTATAAAAAATTGATACCCTTCATCTAATAATTTTTGAATTCTAGATTCCATTTTTTGAGAATCTTTTTCATCCCACGTTACTGTTAAATCACCATAACAATTTAAAAATGTTATGGTATGTTTTGGAGTATTTTTACTCATAGTAATTCCTTATAAATTTACTGTTTGTTTACTAATTGGAGTAAACAATTTTATTACTTTTTGTATTTCTGTTTTTTGATCTTCTAATAAAATCCTATTTGTGAATCTGAATAAATCTTTCTTCCAAGTTAAAGGTTTAACTAAATAATCAAAACAGTTAATATTAAATAATTTAAAGGCTTCATAATCTACTGCCTCACCAAATGATACGTCCGTATTGGTTGTATATTCATATAACGTTCTATCAAAACCATTTGCAAAAAGATAATCTCTTATCCAATTACTAATACTGTTTTTAATTTCTGATTGTTGAAATAGATGTTCTAAATATCTATTTCTTCTTAAATTTTGGTATCTATCAGAACCATCTAAAGTTTGAGTTCTTTCTATAATAATGGTATCATTAACTTTTTCATCTTTAAATGATTTAATTAATGGTTCTAATATATTTGAAAAATGTGGATATTCTCTATCAAAGAATCCAGAATTAAGTAAAACCTCTTTTTCTTTATTTGCTTTAATTAATAAATAAACAGATAACACCTGATCTAATATTGGACTACCTTTAAAAGTAATACAACTTCTTGCAATTTTTTCACCTAACTTAGTATAGATATTTAAATCCCAATTAATTGAAAAATTTGACATTCTATTAGAATAAGTGATAAGATCTTTACGTTCTCTTAATTTAAAACCATAATCAAATAATTCACCAGGAACATTTACTTCAATACATTTTAAAAAATCCATCAATTGATTTGATGGAAAGAACTTACTAATAATCTTTAAAGATTTATTTAAAATACGAACACCAGGTGTTTTCTTATTAATTGGTACAACTTTTGGTTTTAATCTTACTCGACTTCTATAAATACCTTCCCAATCACTATCTGCATTATTTATAATATTTGCACTATTTGGTTCTATGTAATTATAGTTAGAGGTTGTATCATTAAATAATGAATATACACCATAAGTTGAATTTACTTGTGTTGCGTTATAATATGTATTATAAAAAGAAGAAGTACCAGTGGTTGGTGTAGATATCATAGTAACATGACTATTTCTTCTTTTCAACTCATTAGTTCCTAAAAACGAACTTAATGCTTTTGTACTTTTTTCTAATCTTTTTCTATATTCATTAGTAACAACATTATTAAATGACTCAGTAAGATTGCCTTTAAGTTTATTATAAACTTCTAAATGATTATATAAAAAATCATCTATAATTCTTAGTAATTTAAAATCGGTCGTTTCCATATATTCTGAGGTTAAATTACTAGAAGCATATCTGTCTAGAGTTGCTCTATCTAAAGCTTTAATTCTATTAGTCAATAAAGCAGTATTTGCTTCACCGTTATTTAAACTTTCTATTAAATCAACATCCTGAACTTCTCTTAAAATATCCGTTACTTTGTCAGTTAAGCTTTTAATTTCAGAACCTAAATTATGAAAATATTTATAAGCAAGTTTGTTCTTCTGAAAAGGAGAACTATTTTCATATAAAGTATTAGATATCTTTCGTAAAGTATTTTCGAATGACATTCTAGATTCTTCACATTTATCATATACATAATCTAAATCTAAATTATATTCTCCAAAAACTAATTTATGGAACATAGACATAGAAAAAGTTTCACTAAATATATGATCAATACTATACATTGTAAGAGGATCAGCTAAATAACCCTCTTGATTTGAATCTCGTCATGTCGTATGTATTTGTGTCATTTTTATCCTCCAGAACTTCCACTAGAACTAGAACTATGACTACCTCCAGAAACATATCCAGATGATTTAGAACCAGTTCCAGAACCATAACTATAACCATTATGAGAATTCATCATCATCCATATTGGAACCCAAGATGAACTAGAACTATGACCACTATTATTTACACTAGTGCTACCAAATCTTCTAGCTATATCTTCACAATCTTCTTGATGTGAATTTTTATATTCCTGGTTTTTACATTTTTGTTGTTTGGTTGCGAGTGAATCATTTGAACCATCACAACCACCAAGTCCAGCTACTAAGAAAGCAGCTAATCCAATTGAAATATTAGAAAATTTCATAAAAGTATTTTTAGTATCATCTTTCTTCATTTTGTCTCTTTGCATAATTTTTAACTTTTCTATACTTATTTGGTTTGATAAAAACTCTATCTTTATAGTTTGGTCTATTCTTACCATAAAAAATTTTGTCCATTTATAAATACCTCCAATGTTTTCCATAATTTATGTATTCCCTATTCATAGTATTTACCATTGCGTTAAATGTATCAAATTCCCAACCTTTATGAAGGACTCTTTTTCTAGAAGTCTTTCTTTTAAAGGTTCTATTTTTACCTTTATAAGTAATACTCTCAATTGTTCTTTTATAGTTTCTATCATCATTGATAATATTACTAGCATTCTCAATTAAAGAAAAACCAGTTATTGCTTTAAATCCTGCATCGAGGTTTTCTAGACCAGGACTTAACATGATAATTCTTCAACTATTTTTTTAAATATTTTATCAAGAATTACATTCTTACCCCAAGTTGTTTTACTTTGAATCTCAATAGTTACATGATTTATTGTATCAATAATAATATTCTCTTTAACACAATCACTCATTAAATCACCAGGCGAAGTCATAACTTTTTTAGCATACTTAGAACCAGTCATTGAAAGAATAAGAGTTAATTCATTCTTACCCCAGTTATTTTTCTTTTCAATTTCTTGTATTAATAATTCCATTTGTTTTCCTTAATCTATTAAATCATTTTCGTCATAATTGTTAGCTACATTTATTTGAAACAATAAATTTGTATTTTTATCTTTTAGATATTCTTCTACTCTAACTTCGAGCACATCCAAACAATCCATAATATCACTATAAGATTTTAACATAAAATTTTTTTTGTCATGTAAAAATTCATAAGATACTGCATATTGATTACAACCACTTTCAAAAGATATATTTATACCAATATCATAACAATCAGATAAATAAATTAATCTCTGTCTTAAGTATTCTGTAGTTTTTCTTGACTCAACTAAAATATAATCTCTTATGTGATAATACCATCCACCACTTACTGTTTCAGCTAATGTTCTAAAATGATTAAGGGCATCATCTACATTAACTTCAAATGGTAAATTTAATTCTTTTAAGAATCTTATAATATTAGTACAACTATTAACATTAATTTTTTTATAATCGCATAATAATATAATTTTATCACTTAAAGAATGATCAATAATCTTTAAACCATTCTCAAAATTTATAGGTTTTAAACTATTTAATTGTGTCATCACTTTCCTCCTTATTTTAATTTTTCTTTAATATTTAACTTTGCTTGCTCTAATTCGTAATCTTCAATTATTTCTTTTATGAAGACAATATTTCCAATATTACAACCAATAGTCTTATGACAATTAATTGCTATTTTAGAAAATGTATCATAACCAGCATATAAAATTCCAAATGTTGCACTAATAATTAAAACCATAGCTAAAACCAAAATTGGTTTTCTATAATCTTTCTCACAGAATGCAACTGCTGTAAACCAAGTAATAAAAATAGAACTAGATAATAAAAATATTATAATAAATAATCCAGTTGTCATTTTACACATCCAATTAAACATCTACCAAATTTTCCATCAATTGTACGATAAGTTAGTCTAGTAAATATATAAGTTTTTTCATCAAGAGCATGTAACATTGGATGCTCAATAACTGTATGTAATTTCCAATCTTCTTTTTCTAATTGTTGTTGCCAATCTATATTTCCTTGTTCAATATAATCATAAACTTCTTGTTGTTTAACAACATTTATATCAAATTCTGGAGTAAAAGCATTACAGTTAACCCCAATACATTTATCTTTAAAATATGGACATATTTTTTCCATATCTATTTTTCTACCAGGATTAATCCTATCTATTACTTCATCTAATTTACTTAACGTGCTCATATTATCTACCTTTCCTATCTTTCTACTTCAGTATCTTTTTCTGAGTTGATATTCATTAACTCATTTGATTTAATTATATCATCTTGTTTAATATTGTTATCATTTGGTTCATCAACCCAGTCTTCATATCTTGTCATCTTTTGTTCTTTTTTTACTGGTTTAGAATTATTTATATCATTTGGAATCTTTTCAAATAAAGTTGATACAGATTTTGGTTCAACTTTCTGAACTTCACGAA
>JACCDO010331077.1_pt1 | contig 11619 bp, 6 predicted proteins | sample 7446101 | NCBI WGS metagenome assembly JACCDO01 (sample SAMN15323440, study PRJNA562643) | freshwater metagenome | isolation source: river surface water | place: USA:Blue River Watershed | collected 2017-08-16
ACGGCTAGAACGGCATAGATAAGGTAATAGTGCTGGAGGCTGCAGTCCGCCGCTTGGAGTGCCTTGTTAAGATAATACTTAATGGCTTCATTGGTGGCAAGTGCGGCTAGAATAATAAAGCCGATATTTACTATGATTAAGCGGCCGGGGATATTGACTTGGACTTGGCCGCCGGCCTGGAAACCTTCTATGGAACCGGTTGCAGTTGGCTTGGCACCGACAGCTGTGGCGACCATCTTGTTCATTGCTGCTTGGTTATTAGATGCTGGCTGTTGTTGAACCACCATTCCGGTGTTATTCGCAACCTGGACCATCTGGGGTTGTTGAGCAGGCATCATAGTGGCGATGTTTTGCATGGCCGGGCGCATCTGTTGCTGATTCATAGGTGCGCTACCGGGCATGACACTATTGGCATGATTGGCCATTACCGAACTGGCCTGATATGCGAGGCTGGCTTGCTGCTGAACAGCGTGGGGGTTATTCATTGGGCTAGAAGACATGGGAGTTGTGACGTTGAACGCGTCATCCACTGTAGCGCATGAGCTGCATCCGGAGTCCATTGAACTTCCACTATATCCATCAAAAGCGGCAAACATGAGTTATTTAAAGTAATAGTTTATTACCTACTTTAGGGTCTTGTGTATATTTTAATTATGTAATTAGATTTTTATTTGGTTAGCGGTTGGCTAATGGATGGCTAGAGGGTCTAGCCATTGTTAATTAACCAAAAATTGTTTCCAAATATTAAATACCAGTTTTATTAAACCACATAAATAATGACTGAATGGACAAAACAAGTACAAGAACCTTGGTTTTCGCTTATTAAATCTGGGCAGAAAACCATTGAAGGTCGTCTAAACAAAGGCGATTTTGCGAAGATGCAACCCGGTGATTATGTAACATGGACAAATGGGCCACTGTCCGTAAAAACACAAATTACAGCTATTTATCACCACAACACATTTGCAACCTATCTCAAGGCTAGAACGCTACGTGCATGTTTACCTGGAGTTGCCACCATTGCAGAGGGTGTCAAAATTTACCACAAGTATTATTCCAGAGATGACGAACGGAAATTTGGCGTGCTTGCAATTGAGCTCAATTTAGTATAACCGCCTGAAATTTATTTTTTTACGCCCGTTTATTTTCACGACCTAAAGCCAGTTCCGGTAGTAAGAGTAATCTAAAGAAAAAGACCCATTAAAATATCCAATAACTAACTCCCTAAATCAACTATATAAAAAGCAGTGATAAAATGGCAACAAAGAAGACTGACAAACTAGCGAAATTCATAGCCAATTCCGAATTATCGGCCGGTAAAAAGCCAACATCCAATAACGGAATTGCGCATCAAAAAGTAACCGAATTCTATTTAGATATGCTCCAGAAACACCAGAAGGAATTGGGCAAGGAGAAACTTACGGTATGGATGCAAGTCGGGTCATTCTTCGAGGTATACGGAATCAAATGGCCGGATGGTGGTACTCTAGGCAATGTATGGCAAGTCGCAGCGGATTTGGATATCAAAATTGCCAGGAAAGAGATGACGGTGTATGGTAATCCCGATATCGAGGTCTATATGGCGGGTGTCAAAGAAGAGTATGCCGAGCCCTACCTGGAACGTCTAGTCGATGCCCAAGGTTGGACAGTCGCGGTGTATGTCCAGGCCAAGTTGGGAAACACTGACCAGTATGAACGGGTGCTCAAGAATATTATCAGTCCAGGTATCAATTTCGAGAGTGACAGCATTAGTAATGTCTTCATGTATGTTTATATGAAGGGTACACGCAGCCGTATAACGGCTGCTAAAACAGCACTCAATATCGGTGTGTACTTTGTAGACTGTATTAGCGGGGCCAATGGATGCATGGAGTTATTCAGCCGGGATATTCAAGAATATAATGTGGCATTCAGCGAACTGGTCAAGCTAATCACAATTAAAAACCCTGCGGAAATGGTCATCCATATGGATATCCCCGATATTGAGCAATACCGACAATTTAGCCAACAGGACCTATATGTCGGTCTTACTCTGTTCGACAAGAATGTTAAACTGGTCCGCACGATGGTGGACGGTCGGCTAAAGTCGGCTGGTGTACAAGAAGATATCCTCGGCCGGGCATATTGCGCATATAAGGGTAAGCAGTCCATTACCCAAGTGCTTGGGCTTGATGGCCAGTTCGAGTTCGGGCGTCTAGCCATGTGTCTCGCCCTAGAATACATTTTCCAGCATGACACCAATATCATTAAACTCCTGGAACGCCCGGAAGTACTCAATAGTAGTAGTCATTATCTCATGTTGGCCAATAACTGTCTCCAACAATTGGATGTGATTGATATTACCACCAGGACCCGAATTAGCCAAATTAGCAGGGACAGTGAACTACTTGAACAAGGCGGAATAATTGGTGACACATCACAACAGATTACTAACCGCAAAATTACCCTTCTGGAACTCCTAGACAAAACCAAAACTGTTATTGGTCGCCGTCTGTTCCGCCAACGTCTTAGTACGCCAATCACCGACGTAGATGAATTGAATGTGCGATATTGCCAACTAGCGGATTTTCAGACCATCCAACGGGAATACCTTACTCAGCCAAATAGCGATTGGGTTTTGAGCCCTATTTGCCGTATCCGCAGTGTTTTGGGCCAGATTAAGGATTTGCCAAAGTTCATGCGCAAGATGGCAACCGATAAGCTGGTACCTATGGACGTAGACTCGTTTCTTCATTCGCTGAAACATACACAGGAACTATGGCATGCGCTTATGGCCATGGACCAGGATGCAATGTCCAGGTTGCCGTGTATTCCGTCTGCTGAATCTAAGGTGGAGTTTGAAGCCCTAGTTGAACGGCTAGAGACCCGGTTTAACCTCCCAGTATGTAACAGCCATTGGAATAATATTGAGGCCAATATTTGGCAGGCAGGAATATCCAGTGTGAGTGATAGCTTGGCTAGAGATATTACACTAGATAAGTCCTTCTTTGAAACACTCAAACAGGAACTATCCGGAATAGTTGAAAAGGGTCTAGCCAAGCAACAGACCGAAAAACCCGCAAAGAAAACAGCAAGCAAGAAAACATCCGCCAAAAAGGCAGCTAGTGTGCCTGTAACGGAAGGTGAAGATGAGGCCGATGAAGATTCCGCATCCACTAATTATGTTAACGAAGATAGTAATGTGAAACTGGGCAAGTATCTATGGGTGAATGATAAGATTTATGCTGTACTCAAAGACTCTGACCAGAACACAGTTATTAACATCGCTGGGTCATACACTATCAAGCTCAGTGACATCGAATTCCTCAATATCAAGAAAGGTAGGTGGCAAGTCCGCACCAATTACCTTTACCTAAGCAGCAAGAACCTTACAGACAACATTGACCGCCTTAGAAAGCAGCTCAAACAAGAATTCTCAGCATGGCAATCCGAGTTTTATGCTGAAAATCACGGTTTAATTGCACGCTATGTGGATTTTGTTGGTGAAATCGATGTTATCCAGTCCTGTGTATATGTCGCAGATAAGTATGGATATGTCCGCCCTGACATAATCGAACGGGAGGATGAGAACCGGTCATATCTACAGGTAAAGGCTATTCGCCATCCGATTGTGGAGCGTATCCGTACCGATACCCGTTATGTCACCAATGACCTAGATTTTGGTGTCCCTGGTCAAGACGGGATGCTATTGTTCGGTATTAATAGCAGTGGTAAAAGCACCAGTATGAAAGCAGTCGGCTGCTGTCTGATTATGGCACAAGCTGGTATGTTTGTTCCTGCGTCCAAATTCACATATTGGCCATATCAATACCTGTTTACCCGTATTCGCAATAATGATGATATCTATGCTGGTCTAAGTAGCTTTGAAGTGGAAATGAAAGAGTTCAAAGTCATTCTCAAGTACAGTAATGAAAATAGCATGATTTTGGGTGATGAATTATGCAGCGGTACCGAGACCCTCGACGCTACCGCCCTGGTAGCAAGCGGGTTACAGCAGCTGTGTAAACGCAGGGCCAATTTTATCTTTGCGACCCATTTGCATTTCCTGAGTGAGCTTAAGGAGGTAACTGAATTACCCAATATGAAGTTTTATCATTTATCAGTACGTGCAGACCCACAGAATCCGGATAAACTAATCTATGACCGCAAACTTGCTGTTGGGAATGGACCGCAGAGTTATGGCATTGTTGTATGTAAAAGTATGGCATTGGATACGGAATTTGTAAGGGAGGCTGAGCGAATCCGTCTAGCCATCGAACGTGGTGACATCTTGGGTCACATCAAATTTACTCCTCGACAAACCGCCGGGGCCAGTAGTAAATATAACCCAGAGAAGAGATTTGGTGCATGTGAAGTATGTGGTAATCCAGAAGGTTCGGATATCCATCATATTAACCAACAGTGTAATGCCGATTCGCGTGGTATCATTTCCAGTGATTCAGAAGGTGTATTTCACAAGAATAGTAAGTGGAATTTGGTCTGTCTCTGTAAATCATGTCACCAGGAAGTACATTCTAGCCCAAGACCAACGCTGCAAATTAGCGGGTATATACAGACTAGCACCGGAATTGAGCTAAAATTCCAAAAACTAGACCCAAATCTTAATGAATCGCAACCAATTAATCTATCCGCCAGCGACAAGGGTGAGGATAGTCGGGAAGCAGTGATAATTAGCATGTATAGGGATAATAAGACATTTAGGGCAATTCAGCGGAAAGTGAATGAAGTATATGGGTCTAAAATTAAACTAACTGAAATTGAAAGTATTGTAAAGACGGCAGGATTATGGCCGGTCCATGAATAGGTCTTCTAGCTTAATACTGTTTGTTCGCATTAATTCTTCGGCTTTTCGACGTACGAGTTCTTGTATATTAAGAGGGGCAGCATCTAAAGGATTATTATAAATATCTGTGCCCTGCCTTGCAACAGGACCAGTTAGTGCAGTATCTAATTCAACTGGCTTGGAAATATCATGAGATAAAGCAAGAACTGGGGCCATAGGATTACCAACCGGGATAACAACATCATGTGCAAATAACACAGTCCAGTTCTTATCTAACCCAACACTGTCGTTCATAGAATGGATCATAATATTATTGGCATTACGGCCATTTTCCGGTTTTTTAGGTACCATAACAAAGTTGTTATCATTAGCTGATGGCGGACCGCCAATGGGTGCATTATCATCATTAGCAAATAAAGCATCTGCAAGTGGGCTAGCCGCTGGCTTTTTGTGTCCTGGGCCATGCATTACTATTCCCGTATTATCGCTATTTTTAGGTATTTTTTTGCTACGTTTGCTGCCAGCACCTGGTATTTTAACTTTTACTAATTCACCAATTGTATTAATTGGTTTTTTGGTATGTTTTATATCAGCTGCACGCTGCATAGCAACTATGTGCGCTGGGATACCTTTTACTTTACCTATAATTTTGTTAGCTGTCGTGGCCATCTTATCTGTAGATATTTATGTGTTTTGATTATATACTAGTATTATTATTCTTAGACATTATTTATTATTTATAATTTGAAATTACGCATGATGTCCTGATATTGTTTTGGCAGATGTAATAGTCTGGAGTAAGGGTTCTGAGTAATCTTGTGTGAATATAGTTTCCATACCAGATTTGGTCTTGTCACTAAAGACAATATCCTTTAGGTCTTCAATATATTTCTTGTAATCGCGTCTGGTCTGTTCTAGAAGTGTTGTTCTATCATAAATATTATGAATACTTTCGTATGTATTGGCTAGTATATCTAAAGCCTGTTCATCTGTCATAAAGTATAATATAGTGTGCATTAAAACAATACTATCAAACACATCCTTAAAATTTTCGATTTCTTTGTGATATTGAAGAATCATGTAAATAGGGTATTGCTTACTAACACTATAAATATATTCAGGTGTAAAATTTCTACTGCCTAACATAGTATATTTATCAAGCACCCTATTTATTAAGTCCCGGTTTTCCCGACCAGCTATACCCGCATCCGAAATATCAAGATTTTTAATCAAATTGAATAAGTTGATTTGCTTATTATCCCTTGAACATAATATTTCGGATATATTATATAAGTGTCTATTAGGATTGGTAGAGTGTTCTTCTAAGTTATGGACTTCCTGTTGATAAATACCCATGAAGAAGAACAAACGTGAAATACGTTTCTTGTATTTATTGTCCATCCATGCTAGGAAATGACCTTGTTCGTATAGAATATATGAAATATCATTTACATGCATATGGCTAGAATAGGTAAGTATATGGCTATGCACTACGTTACTGTCATCTGCAACCCGATGATGTAAATAAGTATAGTGGTGGCCCTTGCGTAGTTTTTGTGTATCAAATTTATCGTTAATTGTAATATCCAGAACCTCGGATGGCGTTTTGAATTCTTTAATATCAACTTCTTCATCTTTGGCAACGTCCCTATGAGATATTATATTGAGCATTTCCGCCTCTGATTTGTATTTATAGATATTCTTACCCTTGCTATCCTTTCCTGTAACATCGGCTAGAAACTTGGGTATGAATTTACCTTGAAGGTTTTCAGGTGTTTTCTTGATAGTTATAGGGCGGATGATATCCTTAACAACGGTATTTAATTTAATACGGAACAACATGAAATCCAGTTTGTTAGAACTGAAGAAGTCAACAATGGTGTTATTCATAGATATATAATGTAAATGTTTACCTTCGGTCTTGGTAGATTCATTAATATTATATCTGGTACAATCTACTGTCCTAGTACTGTAAATTGGATTATCATTGCTATGTGTTACAATATCTTTCCTATATGCAATATCTTTGGATGTAGATATATCTTTATTGGTAAATTCCTGTTTTACTAATAAGGAATAGTTACTCTTTGTTGGGTCATAAAGTAAATCGCCAGTTATATCTTTAGCCAGGTCAGTAAGATTTGCTGCTGCATCAGTCTTAAATTTAGTTATGTTATCTGGGCTGTAGACACCTTTGATTTTATCATATAGAATATGAATTGAGTATTTTGCATATAATTCCAGGACATCACGAAGTATAATGTATTTCATATAATATTCACTGTCTTCTCCATACCATCTTTCATTATTTGTGATTGAATATTCATTTGCTGAATGATATAAATAGAAATCAATAAGCTCTATTAATAATGAAGCTATCATAGGATTCTTACTTCCGCGAATTTTGCCTTCATTATCTAGCGCATATTCTGCTATAACACTATGAACCCCTTTGACTGTTTTACTATCTACCGTTATATCAGCAAATTTGTCAATATCCAAAGTGTCCCAGAGCCTACTGAAGTGATGGATTTTAGATATGTTAAAGTAAAGCTCTTTGGCATGTTTGATTTCACCCATTAAATTTTCAAGGACATTAGTGTTTCCCGGTTTAGTACGTGTTATACCATCAGCTGGGTCAGCCGCAGTTATTTCTGTTATACCTTTATGTGCATTTGCATTATCATATCCGGGTGGTTTTGTCATTGTTGCAATACTTGATAAATCATTACGCGGTTTCATGCCACATCCCTTAAAAAAAAGATGTTCTAAGTCATTTGCTATGCCTACCATAGCCTTAATAATGAGCTGTGATGTAGCATACGTAATACTTAAATAACGGCGATTATCACCCGCAGAAATATCAATACACATATCAGTATCACTGACTTTAAAATTATCTGCCATAGATTCAAGAACAGCATGAGCGGCCCTTAGTTCCGCGACCTTAGCATCATTGTTTTCTGCAATTGCCAATGCAATTTCATGGTCAATACCAATAAGTGTTTGCTTGTAAATTATATGCATAGTTGTACCACCTTTGAATATGAGTTTAACCGTTTCTGCATAGTTCAGGGGTGCCATGGCCACTGGTTGTTGGTCAATCTTTTGACTTTGTTTGTCATTGTCATATTTGGCACTTGTTAACTTCTTATTTATATTACTAACTATCACAAAATTCACATACTGATACATCCAGTTAACGAAATCCATAATTTGGTATGTATTTTGTGGGTCTTTGTTTTGCAAGAAGGCGGATACATAAGCATCGGTTACTTTATCGCGAAGGGCACGGATTTGTGGCACTGTTTTAAGATAGTTTTTGTCTATATAATCATCAAAAAAGAGTTTTTGTAAACAGGGATGGAATTTACCATTTGGTTCAATTGACAAATAATTTGCAATATCACCGTCATTTTTTTTGGTTGACAGGATTTTGGCAGTTTCATCGTCAGCCAGATTTTGGCTTACATCGTGCTGTATCTTATCGTGTGTAGTCATGACCGTTCGCTACTATATTATATTATTATCAATCTGGATATTATTTTTTGTTGTAGTTAATCTAGTTAATCTTGCAAATCTAATATTCTTGTCAATCTAGTCTAGCCAAGCAAACCACGAACCACACTACCATATAATTTACTGTCCTGTACATAGATATCCGTTACTGGATGTTTATCAAGTTTCATTTGCTGCCATCCTCCTGGTTTCCCAGCTGACTGTTTCTTCATAACCCCAGGATTTATTTTACAAGTATTTGCCATAGTACACGTCTCCATATTACTCCCTACTATATGGAGTTTAGTGTTTAACCTTCCATGTACTGGCTGTTCAATTATACTTGTTTTTGCTAACCTACCTGATTTCTTTATTGGTTGGCTAGATGCTACTGAACGGTAATTATTATTTCCAAACAAGAAATAGTTATTGTACCTTCCGCTTACAATCTTATAGTTATTATAGGTTTTATGATATTCGGTCTCTAGCCGAGGGACAATACCCTGCTGCTTCCGTTTTGTATGATTGAGGTCGTTTAGTGTACATGTAGATGCGTAACATGCAATATAATTCATATAGGTCTGGAGACGCCAGTCATTGTTCTTATCTAGGAACTTCCGGAATGGCTCACATACCAGAAAATTGTCATTCAACTGGGATAATAACTGCATTACCACAGCTAGTAGGGGTTTGGCCGTTTGGCGACTATCCGCAGCCATCTTCTTTGTTATAATCGTATGACATATAGGAAGTGCAATCCTGGGAATGTTATCCAATATATCCAAATAGTAATATAATGGGTCACTATCAATTAGATGAAGTAATTTCTGCTGGTATTCTGTTTTATATTCCCGTAAGTATTCATGGTCTGTCCTGGGGTCCAATGCCAGAATTTTATGGTATGGTGCCTGGGTAATCACTCCCGATATCATTTCATGCATGGGTAAATCCGAGATGTTATTTAATTGCCCGACTAGCTTATTTGCACGACATACTTTAACCACTTCCGCATCCAACCTGGTAAGACTGTCTGCTAGCTGGTCGGATGCATCGACACCAACAGTGCTGGATTTATTCCGGGTATTAACAAATATCAAATACAATGTGTTAATAATCGTGCGATAGTCCTGATTGGAAGATGCAATGATTTGGCGTAACTGGGTCTTATCAAGATGTAATCCCTCCTGTTTACAAATATGCATGGCTAGACCCAATAGGCTCTCTGGAGATGGTGGTGTTATGTTTATCACTACTCCGAACTGTAGGATAGGCTCTAGCCGTTTCTCTTTAATACTATTCGATGTCGCAATAACTGGATACCTAATCCTATAATCCCTGGACTTATAATTCCGGTCCGACTTATCTATGTCGTCCAAGAATACAAAATCCATAAGTGCACCTACACCATTCGCCTCGCCGCTGGATATCCCATCCAGCTCATCCATAATAAGCCCAATTTCCTTGCCGGTAGTCTCGTCCTCTTCAAAGACTACACTACGTTTAGCGGTATTAATCAGCTCCCCCAGCTGTTTCTTTGTCCGGGTATCACTGGCATTACATTCTATAACATCATATCCGTATTTGGACATAATACAATGCGCTAGGGTGGTTTTGCCAGTGCCCGGTTCACCATGTAATACAAGGAATGGTTTAGGTGTGGCCTTGGTTTCGCGGATTGGTGTTATCCATTTGTTGATTTTGTCCTTGTATTTGTCATAGTCTAGATAGGTTTCTAGGGTTTTGGGTCGGTATTTTTCCAGCCATAGTTCGTTGCCCAATCCACTAGTTGCATGTGTGGCTTGGCTAGGTTTCGATTTAGGTGACGTTTTTTTGCTCATGGATTTAAATTTGAATCTGTATTTGTGTATTGTGATTTTGTTGATTGTATGCTTGGCTAGAGGGTTTAGTTAATTAATATCAAGCAAGATGCTTTTAAGTCGAGGGTCGCTCACTAGTTCATCCTATCCAAAATATATGTTATTAGATATTAAAACCCAGGAAATAGAGTAAAATGAAAGGTGCTTTATTGGAACTATCAGCAAGAGGTGAACCCGATGTTAACCTCATTGGTAACCCACAAATGACCTATTTCAAAGGTGTATATCGCCGGCACACTAACTTCGCAAGATTCGAACACAAACAGATATTTATGGGCGACTACGGATTTGGTAAACATATCGTTGCCAATTTGGACAAAAAAGGTGATATGCTTTATAGGTCAATGCTCAATATCCAATTACCAGCTATCATACCTGTTAACATGAATAGTCCGGCTAGCTGGATAAACGGTATTGGGAATTTCATTATTAAGAAGGTTACATTGAAATTGGGAGGAGAACCCATTGTAGAAATGAGCGGTGATTATTTGGACATCTATCATCAATTCTCATTGGAAGCCGATAAGTATAATACGTATTCCGCAATGATAGGACGGGTAAATGGATATACAAGTAATAGTCAGACTGGTGCACTTAACCTATACGTCCCGCTACCGTTTTGGTTTACTCGTGAACTCAGTCAGGTGCTTCCTGTCATCAGTATCGGGTATATGGATATTTCAATAGAGGTCGATTTCCGGGATTTAGCTGATTGTATATATACCGGAGCTAATAAAGGGACTCTAGCCACGTATGTTGCCAATTTGGCTGAACTCAAAATTCTGGACTGTCAACTGATTAACGAGTATATTTATCTGGATGCCACCGAACGTACCGTGTTCGCCAAAGTACCCGACTTGGATTATATGATAGAGCAAGTCCAGGAGGTTGAGTATAGTGTAGCTTCTAGCCAAGTAACCGGTAACTTTGATATCTTCTTCAATTTGCCAATGAAAACTCTTATATGGTTCTATAGGAGTGAAGCCAACGAAGATATTAACCGATGGGACCTTTATTATATTCCTGGTGGTGCTGCGCCAATCCCGCCGATTGTAACTGCTAATCTCCAGCTTAATGGTCTAGACAGGTTCGAAAAACGTGATGCTACCTATTTCCGGCTTGTTTCCGGATTATATCATCACCGGTCCAGTTCTGTTGCCAGTTATGTTTATGAATACTGTTTCGCTGAGTCAGTAGATGAAATTCAACCATCCGGGACATGTAACTTTAGTATGCTGGATGATGTCCGGTTGATACTCGAGTTCAACCAACTCGTACAAACTGGCCGCTTAGTTATCATTGGGGTTAATTATAATTATCTAAAAATAAAGAGCGGGATGGCTGGTTTAGCCTTTACGAGCTAAACCAGTAAACCATCTGACTCTGCCTTTAGGCATAGGATGGCTGGTTTAGCCTTTACGAGCTAAACCAGTAAACCATCTGACTCTGCCTTTAGGCATA
>JACCDO011192487.1_pt1 | contig 11618 bp, 7 predicted proteins | sample 7446101 | NCBI WGS metagenome assembly JACCDO01 (sample SAMN15323440, study PRJNA562643) | freshwater metagenome | isolation source: river surface water | place: USA:Blue River Watershed | collected 2017-08-16
GAAAAAATTGTGCATACCGGCGGGCGATAGGCTGCCATAGTATGGCTCGTGGGCGTCGCAACTTTTATTTACAGTATCATAATAAATACACGGTTCGGCCTGCGCAGACTGCTGCTTATTCTTCTTTAATCTCAGCAGCGATGTCAGACGCTTGATTTTGCTGTTGCTGCTGTTGCGGCTGTTGTGTGGTTGATACAAACCTTGTGTATAATGACGTCTTCTTTAACGATGCAAGTATACTAACTCTGCTTTGTTTACCTTTTTCTTTCGTTGCATCACTCTGTCGCTCACTGCTCTGAGTAGTAATTGGCGGTGAATGTTCTATCTCTATCTTCCTTGGTGCGATGTCAAAATGCCGATCCATTGTGTTATTTAAAATATATTTATTGGGTGGCCACGACAATGATCTACGACGCGATTTGTTCGAATTGATTCCCTCTTCGTCGTCATCAAAAGATGTACTATTGAGACTTTCCTTGTTCTTATGAAACTTGAAGTTAGTCGAATTTTTGTCAAACCAACTTTTCAATTTAGATCTAATCATAGTGCCTTTGGTAGGGGTAGCAGGTGAGGCAGTGTGCGCACTTGGCTCTTTCTGTACGTTGACACTAACATCCACCTTTGAATCAATGCTTGTTGCTTCTGACGGTACTGTCGTAGGCAAGAATTCGTTTTCTGCACCAGGCGGCCACCAACTCCGAGGCCAGACAAGACGAAATTTGTGCCTATTGGGATGTACAAGGCGACTATTTATGAATTTTTTGATTTTTTTGATCACAAATTGACTTAATTTTGGTAAATCTTGGAATTTGAAAAGCTCGCCGACTTCGCTGTGTACGTGGAATCGACTATGTGGCTCATCAAGGAAGGACAAGAACGAGTTCTTCTTGTTCACACCAAATCGAATTCTACCGGCTACTTCGATCACATCTAGTTGTAGCAATACGGGGATAGACGCATATTTTTCACGAGGCCAATTTACAAAGAGTTTCGTGCATATTTTGAATGAAATTCCTGATTTGAATACAATATCACCTGTGCATTCCACGTCATAGTTGGCTTCTGCTTCATCGGGTTGTGACGTCATCGGAACCCATTGAATATTGGATAATACGGGTGGAATTGTGCCAAATTTCACTTGTTCTACAGTAAATTGGTCGATGAACTCTGGTCTCTTACCTTTATTGAGCATCAATGTAGCTTTTTGGCACAACCAATTATGAAAATAAGCGGACTCTCCGATGTCTCGATACACGCGACCAGTGAATGCATTGAACCAGATTGATGTCTCGATGCCGATCGAATGTTGGAATGAAGAAGGCAACGGAGGTAGCATCGAAGGAGGACACGCAGCTAAGATGGCGGCGGATATTGACTTCATTTCTAAGCATGATACGTTGTTCCTGGCGATGTTTTCAGCACTAGTATCTTGTATGTTACTGTACAATTCACTGAGACTATCTTCAAAGCCCACCATTATTTTATTGTTGATTTTTTGTTTCATGGTTTGTAAAACGGTTATATTTTTGCTCGATGTTGCCGACAGCAAATCAACCAGACTCAGTAGCAGAGTCTTGATCTCCAGGTAGGAAGTGATAGAAGACTGTTCAAAGTCAATTATTACCTTCGGCAGGATACTTATATAGTCTTTTCTTGCACTTTCTAGTTTTTCTTTCTGGCTAATGAGCGCTTGCTCTGCCGTCTCTGCTTTCAATTTCATTTTGGCAATATTATCACCAAATATTGTGCTTTTTCCTTCTGTGGAACCTAAGCTTTGATTTAAATTATCGGCGAGCTTCTCTTTCGTTCGATCTCTTTCTTTGATACGAGTATCATACGTGGATAGTGCGTCCTTCAACGAAGTTATTAATTTGGCGCCTTCCGCTGTCACTTTCTTTTCGTGAATCAGCTGTCCTTCGTATATGATCTTCACCGCGTCTACGATCTTTATGTTAATATTTTCACCTAGTGAGTCTTGATCTTGTGATAAATATTCAAATGATTCACAAAATGAGATCCAGATACTACGAAATTGGTCCAATTCGGAATAAAGCATCTTATCATCTTCACTTGGTCTTTCTAATAGGGCGTTGGGATCAGCTGTCCCGTCGTCGCTGTTACCACGAGTCTTGTTCATTGCAGAATTAGAAACTTTTGCCGTTTGGGATAATTTCGAAAGGTCTTTGGTCAATGATGTATAAACTCGACCGATGTCAGTAACATACGCTAGTAATGCTTTGGTCTGCTTGATTCTTTCCTTGGTATTCTTGCCTATTTCATTGAACATCAATTCAAGTTGAACCAAGTCATTGTTATCAACAATAGTCTGTAAGTGCATCCGCAATTTATTGATTTTTTTCTCGACAATTGTGAAACGAGTGTCAGTAGTAACAGCCCTTTCCTCACTATCTTTAATTAGTTTTAATGCTTCTTTAAGCATTTCCATATCCTCTGATGACGGATTTGCTGCTTGCAACTCTACCTTTTCTGCTTTCACCTCTGCTTCTGGTGCTATGGTATCCTTCTCCTTACTATACAGTACTCTGGTCAGAATATATAACGTTAATGCCACTCCAAGTGCCATTCCAATGATAATTCTCACTAATTCATAGTACAAATAACTAAAAAATGTACGGATTGACATTTCCTAATCTCGAGATCCAAGTGCTTGTTGCCGCTACCCAGATACTGTCAACCCGGTCCACGCCGAAGAATGCGATCAGCTACCCAAGAACTCCTTCTAGTCGGTTGCCTTCAATGATTCAGTGATTATTTCACTTACTATTAGTACTTCAATTTCGATGATTTTCCTCTCAAAATTTCGTGCGATCTAATAGGTGTGGACAAAATACTTGGTAACCCGGGGAACGTAAAATCTTGGCTAAAGTAGTGTGTGGTGGCAATAACCATGGATTCCTCATTAGTGAAGGCAGCGTTAGTCAAGCACTGCCCCGGGATCGACGACGATGCGCTTGAATATTTCACTGCGATCGTCTTGGATACTGGAATACAAGAATTGATTCCATTTCTAGAATCGTATTCATTTGCAAGTAATAGTGATGAAGCAGAAGATCTATGTGGTAAAATAGACCAGATGGTGAATGGTAGTAACAGTGCATTGCATAAACATGTGGCAATTAATGATGGTGTCAAAATATTAGATAATACAATAAAATTACAGACAACATTACTTTCTGCCGATGAGCAAGCTCGAGTAGATACTTTATGGGGTTTTGATAAAATAAGAGATAAACGCAACGAAACAATTGAGCTGAATGAAGCTGGAAGTGCGAGATATGAAAGAAAAGCTTTGAAAGAACAAAAGAAATGGTTAGAAGAATTAGAAAGTAAATTTATTGGTGATGAAGATGTTGATCCAACCAATATAAGTACTATGATCTTGCCCGATTTCAGCGGTAGTTCAAGAGAAAAAGATATCCATGTTTCAAACTTTAATATAACATACGGTGGTAATTTATTGCTAGAAAATGCAGATTTACGTCTTGTTTATGGTCGTCGTTATGGTCTTATCGGTAGAAATGGTATTGGTAAAACAACTTTACTTAAACACATGGCTATGCATGATATTGAAGGGTTTCCTAAGCATCATCGTGTTTTGCATGTCAAGCAAGAAGTAAAGTCATCTGGTGATAATGTGTTGAAAGTTGTGCTAGATAGTGATGTAGAACGGAAAAGTTTAATTACAAGATTAGAAAAATTAAACCAAGAATTACAATCACCAGATACTAGTGTACAATCAGTGGAGACCATAATGGCAAACATTAGCGAGATTCAAGAGCGTATGAATATCATTGGAGTACACACAGCGGAGAGTCGAGCGGCAATGATATTACATGGGTTGGGTTTTACAGAGGCGATGCAATTGGCCTCAACAGATTCATTATCTGGTGGATGGAGAATGAGAGTTGCATTGGCTGGAGCATTATTCATCGAGCCTGATCTCTTAATGTTGGATGAACCTACAAATCATTTAGATCTTGAGGCAGTTTTATGGTTACAAAACTATTTACAATCGTATCCACATACCGTATTGCTCGTGTCCCATGATAAAGCATTTTTAAATGATGTTTGCACTGACATTATGCTCTTTAAGAAGTTGAAACTAACTTATTACAGAGGAAACTATGATGCCTTCGAAAAAGCTTACCATGAGGCTCGATTGGTGCAACAACGGCAACATGAGGCTCAAATGGTCAAGGTGCAACATATGCAAGAATTTGTCGACAAATTCAGATACAACGCGAAGCGTGCAAGTTTGGTTCAATCGCGTATCAAAGCGATTGAAAGAGAAGTAGTAGTTGAAGCTGTAGAAGAGGATGATAAGCCTTTTAACTTTGAATTTCCTGATGTTGGAGTGCTTGGCCGCCCTGTCATTGAAATTGAAGGAGTTACATTTGGTTATGATAAAGATAACATTTTATTCCGTAATGTGCATTTAGGTATAGATCAAAAAAGTCGAATAGCATTGGTTGGTCCCAACGGTGCTGGTAAGTCTACGGTATTGAATTTAATTCAATCTAAGATTGCTCCACTAGATGGATACATACACGTCAACGGTCAGCTACGCTTGGGCATATTCACACAATACCATTTAGATAGTTTTGATTTAACATTGTCGCCATTACAAAATATGCTCATAAAATGGCCTAAAGCGATAGAAGCTGACCTTCGTGCCCATCTGGGTAAGTATGAAATAACTGGGAATGACGCATTGAAACCCATGAAATTTTCATCCGGTGGCCAAAAATCAAGGGTTGCATTCGCTACATTAACTTATACTAAGCCTCATGTTGTCATATTAGACGAGCCTACTAACCACTTAGATATGCAGGCTATCGATGCATTGGCCCATGCATTAAAGACGTTCACCGGTGGAGTCTTGGTCATTTCGCATGATCAACACTTCATCACATCCGTTTGTAACGAGATATGGCTTGTTGGTAATGAGAAGATAGTTCAATTTGATGGAAATTTTAATGATTATAAGAAAATTGTACTACAGAATGTAACAAAAACGTTATCAAAATAGCTAGATTGTATACAATGTAATACATAAACTACACGTTGGTATAACCATCATCCTCACCCTTAGACCCCTGTGATTTTTGTGACTTACCTTGAGATTTACTTGTGGCATTACGGGATGAAAAAAATGCCTTCATTTTTTTGTCGAACTCTTCATCATACGACACACTATTCTTATTCCAAATCTTACTGCAACCAGCAACTGGGCACCGAATAGACTGCATGCCGCCGAATAATACACTAAGTCCTTTATCACAAACACGATGTTGACACACATTAGATTTCATAGGTCGTTCCATTTTTACTATAGTCACTGGGCATCTATATGTTAATTCAGATTCTTCTGATTCTTGAATCTCAAATTCATCGTCAATTATATCTGATATCCGTGCTAGAATTGGATTTAGTTTGGCATCGTATGCAGCTATTCGTTGTGCGATATTTTCGTGCACAACCTTGACATATTTTCCATGTAATTCTTGTGGTGTGTCATTCTCATTAATTACCATATTATTTAATATACTTGTCGCGCTATCCTTCAGTATTATATATTTCTGCTTGAGGGTACACAGTCCGGTAGCCTTCTTCGTTAAATCCGCCTGCAATTGATGCACTTCATTGGATGTAAAACCACCATTTTTACTGAACTCTTTCTTAGACCGCTTCGCTAATGACTCTACCTTGCCCAGCACTTGGTCCAACTGGTTGATCGTGTCTTCGAGCAACCTCCCGCTGCTGTTACTACTACTACTACTACTACCAAGCGGACGACGACTCATCCTTGTGTCTCGCTCCTATTTTTTTATTTTTTCAAAAAATTAAAAAAAAGCGATCCCGGGATCCCGGGATCAGGTTCCGAGGTTAGAAAATCGTTCACATAAAGTAGGTGCGGTGCGCATGAAAGGAAAGCAATCGATTTCATGTGCGTTAGTTGTGTTGCCTTTGCGTCATACTCATTCCTTTGAATCTTGAGATGGCTATATAACAAAAATTCTGTATGATGTCCACTTCCAAAGCCGCTTTGCAAGATGTTTGCCAACAATTCCTAAAGTAAAACCTTTACGCTTGGCGCGGCGTACTGGTCTCCATCCGTATCTTTTTTCCCTCAAGGTTGTGATGACGCGGAACTTTCCGGAAACGGCCTCCGAGGATTTGCGCTGAGTCATCGTCCAATCAACACTTTTAAAACCCAAACCAAGACAATCCAGCAGGTAGACCACTCTACAGCTCACTCACACAGTAATTCACTTACTAACTCGCTCACTCAATCAGCAAATATCATGTCATTCCGTGCCATCATCACTATCGCAATCATTGCATCGGCTTTAGGCTTCGCACCATTATCGAGACGAGCATCTCGTGCCTCCCTTTCCATGGCAATGCAAGACTTACCAGGAATTACTGGACCCCTTGGATTCTTCGATCCTCTAGGTAACATTAACAAAACTAGTAATTGACTACATCATTTTAATATTTAATAACGTAACTAACTTACTATTAGGCTTGTCCAAGAACGCTGATTCCAAGGAAATCAACAGACTTCGCGAGGCTGAGTTAAAGCATGGTCGCGTCTCCATGCTTGCATTCCTCGGCATTCTTGTTGGTGAAGGTGTCGAATTCTCGTCACTATATGGTAACAAGGTCGTTGGACCTGCTATTTACCAGTTCCAAGAAGCTGATCAACTTACTGGTTTCGGTTTTGTCTTCGCCATCGTCGGATTAATCTCAATTATCGAAGGCTTTGGAGTCCAAAGAAACTGGGCTGATGGTAAAGTGAGAGACGATATCACCCCTGGTGATCTTAACTGGGACCCATTTTCACTTAAGCCTTCTGATCCTGCGAAACTCGCAGAGTTACAGACCAAAGAGATAAATAACGGTCGTCTTGCCATGATTGGCGTTGCCGGCATGATTGTACAGGAGCTTGTTAACCAGAAAGGTATCCTCGAGAACCTTGGACTTGAGGGTGCTCTTCCAAAGTCATTCGACACAGGAATCTTGTAAACAGATGATGGTTAAGTTACAATGACACCATTAGCTCGAAAACGAATTCAGTTAGCACTACACTCAAAAGATCAAAAGCTTGACTGTTGGGTCTGGTCTGAAAAGTAATAATCAGTTAGGTTGTATTGTATCGTAAAACAAACTATAAATTTTGAACTACAACAATTTCAGCGTCTAAATTTTAACGTTAGTAGTTGGATTTATGATTTAAAGGATAGAGTCGGTGAGCTTGCCGCATATTACAGTGCATCGAAGGAGTAATTAAATTCCGGGACCACGCAGGGCCTGTGCAGCTGATCGGTTCCGCATTCACCGATGCTGATGTTGCATCATATCATTTCTTGCACCAAGTTTTTCAAAGATGAATTCCGCAGTTGTCTTAGTTTTGTTGGCACTTCTAGTGTCCGTGGCGGCATTTCAGCCACTTAGAACACCAAAAATGATGAATAAAATGAAGTTAAATGCCAATACTTACTGGGAAGGTGAAGCTCCTCCAAGTGCTGTCCTTGGCGTCGGTGCTGGTGTCTCATCAAATGTATTTGGCCCTTTATCATTAGTTGCATTGGTAGTTGGATCTTACTGTGTTCATGAATCCAATATTTTCCACCAATTGTCCGCAACTACTTTATACCCACAATATGTTGTTGGGTCCTTGTTGGTATGCTTTTCACTCACATATTTATCACGTATTCACTTTATTACTCGCTTGCCACTCATTAGGTACCAATTAGTTGGGGTTTACATGTAGCTGCATGGATTCAAAAGAAGAACGGAAAATAAATAACGAGGTATACGAAAAGTTAGTTACATTATAGCCTTTTAAGTACTAAATATTCGTCTATTTTGAAATATTCAATGCTTCTTCGTGCTTAAGCGTCTACTTATGCTGGATAAATCCTATCTACTGCGCACTGCGTTAAGCTGAAACTGTTACATTCTCCAAAAGCGTCAGTCCATATTTCCACTCTCAATTATTACTTTCTCAGAAAAAGTGCTTTTACTGACGCACATATCTCGAATCAATCTAGACTTGCACTTTTATCTCTCAGCCAATTCGACTAATTAGATCTGAATTGAATAGTACTTGTACCATAGAATCATACAATTAGTATGGTTACTATGGTACATTACTCACCGGTACAATTGCCATTCAGGGATTTCATTTTTCGCGATATTTTTGAAAAGATAAAACCGCGATAGTGGAAATTGCGATGAAGCGCAAAGAGTCCGCCGTGGCTGGTGCGGCGCCGAAGCGGGGAACTGGGAGCGACCGCATGTTCTACAAGGAGAACATCTCGCTTTTTCACGATCATATTGACCTATGCACCAATACACTGTCACCCGCGCCACCTGAATTGCCATCATTACGAGAAAAGCTTCTACGGTGCTTTGAGACAAACAATATGGAGAATAGAGCGATTGCATTTTCTTTGTTGTTGGTAAAGACTTACAATATTAAAGATGATAGGTCCCTTTTAAAAAAGCTAGTTACGATGTCGAAGGAAAGTGAATTGACACGATGTTTAAACCCAATAACATTTTGGATGTTGCACTTATTAGGAACTATAAATTACTACGATTATATTGCTCTTGTTGACGTTGTTAGTTTCACGTCGTATATTTATAATATAATTAGTTGCACGAATACTACGGACATACACACAATAAATATGAGGAAATACAACAAAAAACACAGTATAACATCAGAAATATTGCTATTCTTATTGGATAGTCGGCAGTTCGATCTGCTCCATTCGATAATATATTTAGATCATTTGAGTAGTCATGAAGCCAGTCAATCAGACGTATTTACTTCAACAGTTCATCCAAAGCCATATATTTTAAGCACAACGAAATTGACTGTCCTATTAGATATTGCCGGTGTGCTGCAGAAGCACGACAGCTGCGGGTTAATAGAAGAATGGAAATGTGAAAATGCAAAAAGGTTGCTTGCGTGTATAATTACCACTTCTGGTAGTGGTGACTGCAAGGATATAGTAACAAAGGTTATTGATATGCTTAGTCCGGGGGTATTGTTGAAGGAAATTGAAAAAGAAATGCGCTCAAGCACCGATTCTATTTTCGATTTCGCGTTTATGATATGGTTGAAGAAGCAAATTGAATTAACGAAGGAGTCATTTTTATTTCAGTTCTTTGAGCTGTCAAATTCAATGAATAAAATTGGAAAATTAGTCAATAATATTGCATTTGATGGAGTATCCGAGGAGAACGTGACTCTTTGGTTACGATCGGTATTCCTGGTGGAACAAATGTCTTTGTTCTCCGAGTTCTTGATTCTGGCGCATATGGGTGGCAACATTCCGTGCAATAATATACGCTTTAACGATTGGATAGACGTGATACTAGGACCTAAATCGTCATTCCACAATCCTAGTAGCGGTGCTGGCGTCGACAGATCTCTCGAGAGCGACCTGTTGTATTGCGTGGTTTACAATCAACGAAACGTGGCGTTTGTGTGCTGCGCCAGCTTAGAAATTATAGATAAATTATCGGAGATCAATTTAAAGGTTTTATGTAACCAATTGAAGGCGAGATACCCACTGAATAAGGAGTCGATTGACGTGTTCATCAATACTTCCCGGTCGAGAATCCAGCAGCTAGATAGGGTTAGAGCGTCATTTAGTGAGGATTTGGATGGTGGAGATACCAGAACCCTACCAGAAATTGATGCTCAACGGGTTAAAATGTGGTGGGAAACACTGCAACGTACTAAATTACTACCTGCAACGATTTCGCAGACTATAAAAATGAATGGAGCTAAAGGCGTCAAGACCATACTAAGTACGTTCAAGCTGCTGGCTCTGCGGGATCCTACTATCAAAAGAATACTTGGTGAATTAGTTGCAGCGATGGCAAGTGCGTCGTTATGCACTCATTATGAGGCCGAAACGTTTATTAATTGTGAAAAGGATGTGGAATTCATGCTTGAGTCGCTGTCATTACCTGCTTCAGTGCTGAAACACGTTGCTGCGGCGATAAAGTACATACAGCAGATGCAAATTTTGATGTCGAAGTATTGTCTCAACAATACCACCGTTGGCAGTAAAGCGGATGTAACTGCAGCGCAGCTATTGCATCAGCAGCGAATAGAATGCTTCGATCAATGGAAGCAATCTGTAAAATTAGCGTTGGCATGCGATGATATGCAAACTAACATTAAAACTGCAACTGTGATTACCACCAGCATTATGCAATCCCTAACATTGTTATCAAAGCTAATACATGAGCACGGCAATAGTACAATCGCAAAACCTGCGCACTTTAGTATGTATGCGTTCGTCAATAATTGGTCTGAGTGGTTCAAGGGTGTGTTCGACGTAATCGGTGAGCACGACTTGGTCATTTCGTCTATCGTAGGCATTGTACTGTCGAAAGAAGGCGTACCTGGCGACCATTCGGCCGCCATTGACGGTAATATCGCTACCTCGTCATCATTGGGCCTTGCAATCTCGTTATTTACGGCACCAGTGCAGACGAAGCTGTTGAACAGCCTATTTCTTAGACACAACCCCAGTAATAAGGGTGCCGTGAGTACTGATGTTCTATTGTTGAATGTATTGGTGTACATGCACTACTCACTCAAGTGGTCTATGTGTCTTATATGCTGTCGCAGCGATAGTGATTCATCGACGCAGTCGGACAAGGTTTTGAAAATAATGCAAGGGTTGGCGAAACTAGGGGAGTTTAGCCTCCAGTATGATGCTTATTTGAAATTAGCAAATGCAAAGAATACATTTGTGTCGTGCGTATTCATGTGGCTATATTGCTACTTGCAGGAAACAGCGACCAAATCAAGCGTTACGCCGCAGATTTCTTACATGTATCAGAATTGTAGCGAGCAGTCTGATTGCCATCACGTTAATATCAACATGGCCAAAGCGTTCAATGATCCCATCTTGAGTACGATTTTGGAATGGGAAATGACGTGTCACTGCGACTTGTTTTCAACGGTTTCGTTGTCGCAACGCACTGCGTCTTACTACAAGCTATACGGAATGCTCTGTCTTGGCGATGCATTTGATCGAAGCGACACTACGATTAGTAGTGAGGGAGCGCATCAGTTATGGAATGCTGTTACAAATCTGTTATGTGGACTTGTGGAGAAGACGAATGTGTGTATACCTGGTGAATACAGCGCTTGTATCAGTGGATCGAGCAAGAACCTTGTTGCTTCTGTCATCAACAGCTTCGTTTGTCATGTCAAAACGACATTTACATCTCAAGGGGATGACGTCAACTCCACGTCTGTAACAGCCAAACAGAAAAGTGCGATGCAAATTATACTGAGATCTTGGATGAAATCATGTAAGCAAGCAATAGCATTTGAATTTTCGCTGGCGAATATAAGTGCAACGATGCTTTTGGTCGCGAAGGAGCTACTCGTCCTGTGCGCCAGTGATATCAGCGCGTCGGAATGTGTCAAATGGTTTCTTTGGATAGTGCATGGCAACCACACAATTGTGCGCAATTTACCGTTAGATCTCAGTCACAATATTGAAATTCTAGGTCGTCATTCTTACTCGGTGGCCCTATTGCCATTGCACTAC
>JACCDO011284867.1_pt1 | contig 11616 bp, 10 predicted proteins | sample 7446101 | NCBI WGS metagenome assembly JACCDO01 (sample SAMN15323440, study PRJNA562643) | freshwater metagenome | isolation source: river surface water | place: USA:Blue River Watershed | collected 2017-08-16
TTGAGAAAGCAATTCCTATTCACATTAAAAATACTTTTAAACCCGATGCATTATCCACTATTATTTGTAATTCATTAAATAATAATGTATATGGCGTTACTATACAAGATAATGTAAAAGTTTTTAAGATTACATCACTTAATATGTGGAATAATTATGGTTTTGTCTATGATATATTCTCAACTTTTAAAGAATTTAATGTTGATGTTAATATTATTAACACTTCACAATTTAACATTACTACAACAACCGAAGAATCAGATGTTGGTAAATTAAATGAAATTAAAACATTATTAGAAAAAAAATATCAAGTAGAGTTAAATTTTAATAATTCTATTATCTCAGTTGTTGGAGATAATATTAGACAAATTGATAATATTGGAAATATTTTTAAATTAACTAGAAAATTTAATATTATTACAACCTCATACAGTTCAAACAACATGTCATTATCATTTGTAATTGAAAGTAAAGAAAGCATTAAATTAGCACAATTATTACATGATACTGTTTATGAAAATAAGTTAAAACGAAATGATGATATTATGACAAAAAATTTAATTTAATTAAAAATAAAGAAAAAAATTGAACTTAATTTATATTTTTCATTATCAACTATATTTTAATGACTGAAAATACTTTTATTCCATTAAATAAAATTACACAAGAACTTGTTGGACAATCAATTCAAATTATGGGTCGTGTTAGCGGAATTAGACATACTAGTCCTAAAATTGGATTTGTAATTATTAGAGACAACATTAATACAATTCAGTGTATTGGAGGACTAAAATTTACAAAAGAATTTGATAGTTTAATGAAATTACCTATTGAATCTTTTGTTTCATTAAACGGAAAACTATCAAAGCTACCCGATAATGTTGACAAGATAAAATCATGTTCAATCACAGATTTTGAATTTCAAGTAGATTCCTGGAATATGATTGGACCTGTTTATTCTACTCCTTTTTTAATTTCTGACGCAAATTCACTTGAAAAATCTGATGATAAGGTTAGTGTGGGTACTTCACTAAAACTTGATGCTAGATATTTTGATTTGAGATGCCCAATTAACTGGGCAATATTTAAATTGAGAGCAAGAATGTTACAAAAGTTTAGAAATACTGCAACTGAAATGGGATTTATGGAAATTAATTCTCCTAAATTAATTGGTACAGCATCTGAAGGCGGATCTGCTGTTTTTCCTGTAAAGTATTTTGATACTCAAGCATATTTAGCTCAATCACCTCAGTTATATAAACAAATGGCAATTAATGCTGATTTTAATAAAGTGTTTGAAGTTGGGCCAGTATTTAGAGCAGAAAATAGTTTAGGTCATAGACACTTGTGCGAATTCACTGGAATGGATTTAGAAATGGCTATTAGTCCTGAAAATGACCATTTAGAAGTAGTTCGAAATTTATGGACAATTCTAATTGGGATTTTTGAAGATTTGAGTATGGAAAGTATTGAATCTAATTATCTAAAATCACTTCATAAATTTACTCCACTTGAATATCCTAAAGAACCTTTGATTATTAGTTTTGTTGATGGTGTTAAAATGTTAGCAGAAACAGGTTTTGTTCAAAATCCATTAGAAGATTTAACAACTGAAAATGAAAAAAATCTGGGAAATATTGTAAAAGAAAAGCTTGGTTCCGATTTATTTGTTCTTGATAAATACCCAAAATCAGCAAGACCATTTTACACTATGATAAATAATTTAGATTCAAATTATACAAATTCATTTGATGTAATTATGCGGGGTGAAGAGATATGTTCAGGTTCTCAACGTATTCATAATTTATATCAACTTATAAATAGAATGGGTGAATTAAATGTTAGTACTGGGCCATTTTCAGACTACTTAAAATCATTTGAATGTGGATCACGCCCACATGGCGGATGTGGTTTTGGTGCAGAACGCATTTTAATGTTATTTTTTGAATTGGGAAATGTTAGAAAAACAAGTTTGTTTCCACGAGATCCCAAAAGATTATTTCCATAAAAATTAATTTAAACAAAAATAAATATCTATTTTATTTTATATTTAATACTTAGTATGGGTAATTTTACAAGTTCAATGGGTAAAATATTAAAAGGTGGAACTAACAAATTAAGTTGGATGCAAGTTTTAATATTAGGTTTAATTCCTTTGGGTCAATTATGGGCTCGTATTTTTTATTTTAATGGATCATTAGATAAATGGTGGTTAATGTTTCCTTTATTACAATTTCCACCTTTTAGTTTTCTCCCTATGTTGATGATGAAATTTGGCTTTGTAGCAGACGGTAATGGTTCAGATCCTGTTGATAAAATTATGATTTTACCAATTATTGCAAAATTTATTATTCCATTTATTTTACCATTTATTATTGATGAAGATAGTACCGTGTTATATACTATTGTTAGTTTTGTATTACAATTATTAACAATTATGGTTTCAAATTTAACAAGAAGATACACAAATTGTAATGGTGTAACAATGGATTCAGTTGGTAAAGCTGGTATTGATTCAACTATTTCTTATGCAATGGGTGAAGTTACAGCATTTGCTATTGGGTTTGTACCATTTGTTGGTATGTTTATAAGCCTTTTAGAAATGATTCCAGTTATTGGAGATTTTGTTAATTCAATATTATGGTCAGTTGGTTTTGCAGGTACATATATTATTATAAATATGTTTAATCAACATCCAAATGTTAAAAAGTTTTGTTCAGTTCCTTTTACAGGTAATTTAGAAGATAAAATACCATTTTTAGCATCTTTATTAATTTTGGTTGGTATTAATGCATATAATGCCATTACTGGTTTTTCTCCAGTTTAATAAAATAATATTTAGAGAATAATTTAGGATAATATCTAATAGTTTAATAATGAATCAATTAGATAATATAAAAAAGTTTAATCCTGATAATTATGATGAATCAGATTCTGAAGACGAGTACGACACTGATTCTGAAATTAGTTTTTCTGATTTAGAATATGAAAGCCTAGATAAGTCAGAAATTAATTCAAAAAATTGTTTATCACTATTAAATCAAAATAATAAACTAAAAAATAAATTTAAAAAATATATTGAAAAAACAAACAAACAAATAAAAAAACTTGACAATGAAAAAAATATTTTAATAAATAAAAATACAAATTTATCTCAAACAATTGAAGTTTTATTTGCAAAAAATTATGAACTCATTAATTTAAATAGACGTTTAATAAAATCATTTGAATCAAAAAATACTTTTATTATGAGTATGTTTGGTACTTTTTTAACATCATCATTATTTGGTTTAGCTTGTTATTATTGGAAATTTAGACAATAATAAATTATTAAAGGTTAATAAACAAAATTATTCAGAATGTGTTGATTTTAAAAAGGCTTCAGCTGAATTAATTCTATGATCAATATCAGTTAATGATAACATTAATTTAGTTGAATTTTTTGTATAATCATAATAAAGATCAATAATTTGTTTAATTTGATTTTCATCTTTAATATTATTTTGATCTAATACATCCAAACAAGCTTGATTAAAAATATCATTAAAATTAGATAACAAATAAGATTTAATAAAATTATTTACATAAATTTTACTATTAAATCCAATTGGGTTTTCTTCTTTTTTTTCTTTTTTAAATGATTCTTCAAAATAATCAGAATAAAATTGTCTTTTTTCTTCAACAAATTTTACTACTCCATTACAAATTTCTTGAGATATTTTTTCAAGTAATTCTGCTATTTTTTCAAATTCTTCATTATCGTCAAGCCATTCAAATTTATAATCAATTGCCTCAAATAAATAAGCAGTTTCATCTTGAACATTTTCTTGAAAATCTTCTTGTTGAATATATAATTTAGTTAAATCCACATTAAGTTTTTTTAACTGATTAATTTTTTCTTGATTTGATTCAACTCTAAGCGATGAATTAATTGTTTCTTTCATTAATAAAATTATGTTTTTTGGATATTCTTTTAAATCCTTTATATTTGGATCAACTGGAATATTTAATTTATTAAATTCATTACTAAGTTCATCATATTTATTTAAAAAAGGCTTCCATAAATATAACTTTTCATATTTGATAATGTTGTCAGATAATTTTTTAAGCCCAAGTATTGAGTTTAAATTTATATCATTAATTTCGTAGTTATTAATTGAATCCTCAAAATTTTTAAGTTGTTGTTCCATTAAAATACTCAAAATATATTAAATAATTGAATATATTTTCAATATTTATTTTAAATATAAAAAATTTTGTTACTATTAATATTAATAATTACTTGAGTCAACTATAATAAAAATAATATTCTAACAATAATATATATGAACAAAATAATTGTAACTATTAACAAAATACTAAAAGAAAATTATCCACTTAAAGTGTCTTTTGATGAAATAAATAATTTATCTCATTTTTGGATTGAAAGTAATGATTGGAATAATTTTTTAAAAATAAATATAAATATTGATGGACAAATTTTAACTGGACCTTATAAAAATTATCAAATAGTTAAAGTTATAACAACTCAAATAATGGATTGGAATGAATATCTATTATTATATACATCATTTTTAAATAAAAGTTGGAATCCATGTGTTGATGAAACAAAATTTATTTATTTAGTTCATACTAATAATTATATTGATATTTTGAATATTAAAAAATTATTAATTAAAAATACTAATACTAATAATATAATTGAATATCAAGTTGAGTACTCTAATAAAATAAATTATCGCTTAGCTTGGAATAATTATATTTATAAAGATAAAATTAAAAAAGATAACCATTTTTATTTAGAGTCTTTTAGTGTTAATGATAATTATAAAAAACTAAAAATAGAAATAGATAGATTAATTAAAAATAGAGATAAATATAAAACAATTCATTTTCATTTGGATAATAATGGTGGTGGTGATATTGTTCCTGCACATATAATCTTAAGATGTTTAATAGGTAAAAAAGAAAAATGGATGAAAAATATTAAAAAAATAGTAAAAAATAAAAAAATATTTGAATGGAATTGTTGGGAAGAAGAAAATAAAGATAGTCCAAATTACGAGACTGTTAAAAAATTAAATTTAGATAATTTACCAAACTATGATTCAAAATATAATGGTAAAATATATTTGCATATGAATAAACAAAATGGTAGTGCTGTATGGTTTTTTATAACATATTTAATTTATTCTTATGCTAATAAAATTAATAGATATTATAAAAAATGTTATGGTCAAACTATTAAATATGGAACAATTGAAAGTGATAATTTAATATTATTAGGTCATTCGGGTACTACATCAGGAGATGGTAATACTGTTTCAATTAAAAATAATAATATAACAATAAACTGTCCAACTGAACAATTCATATCTTGTTCGATTAAAAAAAATGATTGGAATAGATTTTGGATTAAAGAAAAATAATAAAATTATTAGTTATTGTTTTATTATTTGACTTTAATATTTTTTAAAATAACATCAAACTTTTCAGATAAATTTACTAATGGTCTTTTAACAATCACAAATGTTTTTGCATAATCATATGTCCAATTATTTTTTTTCATTAGATAATGAATTATAACTGCTGCAGATCTTGATGCTCCCATAAAACAGTGAACAAGTACATTTTCTCCCTTTGATAAGTGTTTTTCAATAATATCACTAGTTTCCATCAAAATATTTGTAATATCATCTGAATTATTATCTTTTATAGAATACTTATAATAAGTTAACATCAGATTTTCTTCATGATAATTATCTATATTATCTGTAATATTTATTATAACATTAATATTATTATATTGCAATTCTTGTAAATTATATGCATTAAAAGAAGATCCTAAATAAAGCCCTTTAATAATTTCGTTAGACTTTGAATAAAAATAAGAATATTGTTTATACCAGGGCATAGATGGTTCAATTCTTGGGACTTTTTCTCCAAAAAAATTAAAATCATATAATTTATTTTTTAATATATAATAACTTCCATATATATAATTCATGGATAATACCTATTATTATACCTGTTAAAATAATACTTGTTAAAATATTATTTTTTACAATGATTTAAACTTATCATAAAACTCTTTAACCTTTACATTTACTTTGAATACTTTAGGATCATATTTTAATAAAGTTAAATTATCTAAAGATTGAAGTCTACTTAATGCTACATAAGCTTGACCATCTTCCCAAACTGTTTGATCTAAAAGTATAGAACATTGACTAAGAGTCTGTCCTTGAGCTCTATGAATTGTTAATGCATATGCAAGCAATAGAGGATATTGTTCAACAACAACAGTAACATCATTTAATAAATCTTTTTTATACGCATGTTTAGTTATTTCAACTTTATTTACATCAAATTTAACAACGGGATTACCATTTTTAAATTCTTCGACAAAACCTACTGATCCATTTACTAATCCATTAACTGGATCATTAATTAAATAAATTACTGGAACACCAACTTTTAATACAAGTTCTTTTTCCATAGCACATTCATTTAATGCAATCATTTTATGATTATTATATTCAGGACCATTTAATTTTTCTGTTGTATTTTTGTCTATACAATAAACTTCGCATGTGTATTTGGTTTCTTCTAATTTTATATCATTAATTTTTTTATTATTCATTTCTCTAGCCGAATCTCTTAAACTAACTAAAATAGGGTATTTAATTTGATTTTTATCTACTTTACTTGTTAATAATTCATTATGTTCTTTTGATAATTTAACTCCATCTCTTACTCTAGTTAAGATTTGATTTAATTTTAAATCTGATGATCTATACATTTGATTCAAACATATAGCATAATCAAAATACTTGTCAAAATTAATATCTGGTTCGATTAACATTTTTCCTTTAACCGGAGGTAATTGATAAAAATCACCAACCGCAATAATTTTAATACCTCCAAAAGGTTGATCGTTTTTTCTTATTTGTTGACCAATCCAATCTAACAAAACCCATAGCTCACCAGATATCATTGATATTTCGTCAATAATTAAAATGTCTGTTTTTTTCCAATTTTTTCTTTTGTATGAATTACCTTTAATAGATTCAAGTATTTTTTCTTTAGAATCTTGACCCAAGCCAATTCCAGACCAAGAATGTAGGGTTATTCCATTAATAATTTTAGCAGCAATACCTGTTGATGCTGTTTTTGATATTTTAAGTTTTTTGCTTAGTGCCCAATCTATAAATTTATTTACTAAATATGATTTACCAGAACCAGGTGGTCCAGTTAAAAATACATTATATTTTATTAAATAATCAAGGGATTCTTCAGAATCAGAATAAATATATTTCATTGTCTGTTTTAATTTATTTAGTAAATAACTTTTTAAGTACTTTGTTTTTAAATAAAAACATAATTAAACAGATCAGAATCAAAAACTAAAATATTTTTTTTCTCAAAACAATCTTTTCTTTCACTGAAACTGTCATCAATAAATAAAGAATTATCCAAAATAAAATTAGATTTTTTAATTTTAGAGTCTTTAATATGTATTATTTCTTTAAAAATACTAACGTCAATTTTAAATTTTTTTAAAGATAAGTAAATATCATCTTTGTGACGTGTAATTAAATAAATATTTTTATTATGATTTATACATAAATAAATAAACATTAAAGCCTTATGATTTATTTTAGAATTAATTATAATTGTATCATCAAAATCAATATATACATTTTCAATATTATCAAAATGTTTAAAAGAAACATAATTATTAAAAATTTTATTTACAGTCCATTCTTTACAATTATTAATAATATTAATTGGAAAACTAAAATGATATAAAATAGATAATAAAGTTAAATTTACATTATTTAATCTATTTATTGAAGACGCACCTGCGATTCTTGTTGAAATTTCTAATAATTTACAATTGTCATTATTATATTTTACTTGAAAAAACCATGCTCCTTCAAAATTGATATTTTCATTTATTTTTAAAGCCATATTTTTAATGTCATTATATATTTTATTATTTTCAACACTATTATCAATAATAGTTTTAGTTATAACACTAAGTCCATTTTTATAAAGAACTCTTTCGCGTATATTAAAATATAATAGCTTATTTTCAGCGCTAAAACAATCAATTGTGTATTCTTTATCTTTTAAATATTCTAATATTAACATATCATCATTGTAATAATTTATTAGATCCAAATAATTATTTATTAAATAACAATTTCTACTACCATAACCAATTTTTGGTTTTAAAAAAACAGGATAATTTATTTCATTTTTAATATCAAAAATTGTTGGACAAGATATAATATTTTTTAATTTATTATATGTTTCTTCTTTTGAAACACAAATTTTATTTGTTAGGTGTGAAGATGAAATTATTTTAATATTGTTTTCATTAAATAATTCTTTAAATTCAGAAAGAACAAGATGCGCATAATCCATGGTTGGTAAAATAAAATTACACTTATTATTTAAGCATATGTTTAGTAAATATTCAATTGTTAAATTTTTATTATTATTTATATTTGGACAATTATCAAATGTTTTTTCAAATAAATTTTTATATTCATAGTTATCATGAGAATTAACTCCAATAATTGATATATTTTTAATATTAATTAATGATTCATAAATTTCTAAACTTACAGTTGACGCAGATGGAAATATTAAACCTCTAAGCATATATTAATTATAAATTAATATTTTTTTAAATATTATATTAAATAAAAATTGATAACATTTTGTTTTAAATATCTTATCATTTATTAATGTCCGAATTAAATAAATACTATAATATGATACACCAATCTGTTAATTTTTTTCAAACAGCTCTATATTCTAGTCCAATGACCCAACTAACTCGTGATCAGTCTAAAATTAATAATAATCAGTTTATTTTTAATCACGAGGTTACTCCTAAATTTTCAATTACTGATCAAAAATCGTCTGGGCGTTGTTGGTTATTTGCTACATTAAATTTACTACGTGTAATTGCAGCTCAGAATTTAGATTCTGAACCAAAAGACTTTGAATTTAGTCAAACCTACTTATATTTCTGGGACAAGTTAGAAAGATATCATCGATCAATTAGATATTATTTAGATATTAAAAAGAATATTAGTGAGGAATTACAAGCACCTTACTTAACTCACTTGTTTAAAGAAGCAATGGGTGATGGTGGTCAATGGGATATGGCTAGAGATTTAGTTACTAAATATGGTATTGTACCAAAACAAGCTATGCCTGATTCTCATCATTCTAAATCATCATCTGCAATGAATGCCTTTTTACTTGATATGTTAAAAAATGATTTAACTATTTTAGAGAAATCAGATCAATCAGTTCATGAAGAATTAATTAATATGATGACAGATCGCGTGTATAACTTTTTAGTTGGATTTTTAGGACAACCACCTCAATCATTTGATTGGGTTTATCAATCTAAAAATGGTGTGGTTCGATTAAATAATTTAACTCCAAAATCATTATTAGAGCTGACTAAATTTAATGCAAGTGAATGGATTTCGGTAGTTAATGATCCAAGAAAAGAAAATTCTTACAACAAATACTACCAAGTTAAATATTTGGGTAATGTTAAAGATCAGCATGTGGGTTGGTTAAATTTACCAATTGATAGATTAAAAGATTTAACTAAACAATCTATAAATAAAAATCTTCCAGTTTGGTTTGGATGTAATGTGGGTGCTGAAAGGGATCGTGAATCTGGTATTATGGATTTGGGGATTCATAATTTTAATCAATTGGGATATAATAACAAAATGACCAAAGAAGAAAAATTAAGAACTTATTCTTCTCTTCCATCTCATGCTATGGTTATTGTAGGATACTACGATGATGATTCTGGAATTAAAAGATGGAAAATAGAAAACTCATGGGGTAAATCATCTGGTTCAGATGGATTTTTACTAATGACTGATCCTTGGTATACTGAATATGTATATCAAATTGTTGTACACAAATCTCTATTAACTAATGGTGATGTTAATGAACTAGATACTGTTCATAAATTAATATCACCTTGGGATCCATTGGGTACATTAGCTTAAATACACATAAGCTTAGTGAAAATAAAATTAATTTATAAAATATATTTTTGTGTGTTAAAATGTTAAAACTAAGTTTTAAATAAATAAAGTAAAATTAATATAAAACAAATTTGAAACTCGTTAAATAATATAAAAATTTTTATATAAAATTAATATATATATATATATATGGACATAAATTGGATTGCAAAAAAAAATGTTAATAAAGAATTAGTTGATAAATATCTAGAAAAATGCATAGAAACTAATCAATTTACAAATGGTGGACCTAATGTTAAAATATTAGAAAATTATATAAAAGAAAAGTTTAAAATTGATGATGATAAATCTGTAATAGTTGTAACTAATGGTGCCGTTGCATTACATAGTTTAACAGCTGCTATAAAATATTGTGAAAACATTGATATTAATTGGGCAACTCAAAGCTTTACATTTCCTCCTTCGGCACAATCAACTTTATCAAATTCTAAAATTATTGATATTGATTTAGATGGTGGTCTTGATATAAATAAAGTTAATTCAGAAACAAACGGATTAATAGTAACAAATATATTTGGAAATATAGTTGATATTGATAAATATCTTGATTGGAAGAAAAAAACAAATGGATTTGTTATTTTTGATAATGCAGCAACCGCATATACTTTTTATAAAGGTAAAAATATTTTAAATTATGGAGATGGCTGTACAATAAGCTTTCATCACACAAAACCATTTGGATTTGGAGAAGGTGGTGCAATTATTGTAAATAATAAATATGAAAAATATGTTAGATCACTAAATAATTTTGGAATAGGTTTAACTGATAATTATTGGTTAAAAGAAGGAAATAATAATAAAATGTCTGAAATATCAGCTGTTTATATTTTACAATATTTAGTTGATAACTTTGATAAAATTGTTACAAAAAGTCAATCATTATATGAATATTTTATTAGTTTAATGAATAGCGAAGAAAATATTAAATTTAAATTATTTCCATCATTTCATAATGATATTATTGTTCCATCGTGTATTAGTATTTTAATGGAAAAAGAAGATCAAAATGATGTTATTATTGAAAAGCTAATTAATAATAAAATATCAGCAAGAAAATATTATCATCCATTAGATGATTCTATAAACGCAAATATATTTTTTAATACAATTGTATGTATACCTTGTAATTCAGACATGGATTATAGTGATATTGACAAAATTTTTAAAATAATTATCGAATTATAATAAGTTTAATTATATAAATTTTTGATCTTAATATATATATTAAAAATTAAATTTCGTTTTTGTATTCATAATTAATAGAATAATTATGAATAAAAAAAATAAAAAAATTGATTTATAAAATATAATGTAATTATGAATTTAATATAATGTTTTCATTAAATAAAGAGTTTAAGTATGAGAGTGATGTTAAAAAAATAATTAATGAAACAAACTCTAACATTATAAATTGGGTTACTATTTTAGAACAAAAAATTTATCATTTGGAACAAACAATAAAAAATCAAGAACTGACAAATAAATATTTAAATCAAGAAAATCAATTATTAAAGCAAAA
>JACCDO012369497.1_pt1 | contig 11614 bp, 8 predicted proteins | sample 7446101 | NCBI WGS metagenome assembly JACCDO01 (sample SAMN15323440, study PRJNA562643) | freshwater metagenome | isolation source: river surface water | place: USA:Blue River Watershed | collected 2017-08-16
ATAATCGGTACCACTTTTTTGCAGTCGTCCGCCTATGTATAAAGTGTTTTCGTCGTCAGAAAGCGCAAGCGCATCGACCGAGCCCACAGAACCCGCCATGAAACCTGCGTCCAGGTTATCCATGAATTCAGTATCCAGTTCGCCGGTAGATTCGACAAACTCGGTTTGGCTTCCTGTGCCGCCCGTGCAAGAAACAAACAATATAAAAATCAAAATCCCAAACCATGCTTTTTTTATTGGCATAGTTTGGGATACTAAAATATTTCGCTTTAGCTGTCGCTATTTTTCAAAAAACTCTACAGCGCCTGTTTCGAGCGAATAAATTCCTGAAACAATTTTAAGCTCGCCCTCTAGGACTTTGTTTTTTACAATCTGAGATCTCTCAACCAAATCTTTGGCAACGCCTTTGGCGTTTACGCTAGACTCAGTCATAAGTCCTGGGCTTTGGCTTGCTATAGTTCTATTTGCGAAATCGAGTCTGGGACGAATATCGCCCACGAGTTTATCCAAAGACTGACTGCCTACAGTTTTTCCTTTTTGCGACTCCAAGGCAGCTTTTACAGCGCCGCAGGATTGGTGCCCTAATACGACAATCAACTTAGAACCCAAATGTTCTACAGCATATTCGATGCTGGCAATAAAGCTCGAATCCAAGGCTTCGCCGGCCACTCTAACAACAAATATCTCGCCCAATCCCTGATCAAAAATAAGCTCAGGTGGAACCCGCGAATCACTGCACGACAAAACAATAGAATGTGGTTTTTGGCCTTTGACGACTTGTTTTCGTTCTTCAACGCCTTTGCCGTCATTGCGATAAAATCTTTTTACATAACGAGTGTTACCGTTTTTTAACCACCCAAAGGCAGTGTCAAAGTCGACACCTTGAACTTTTGGGTGATGATCTGATTTTGCAGCATGAGACTCGGGCTTACTGTGAGACTCTGTTTTAGCGTGATGCGAATCACTCGCCCAAGAAACCGAGTTTGCACCCAACAACAATGCCGACATTAAAATTGTTCGTTTTTTCATATGATCCTCTTTCCTGAGGATCTTTCGGAACAATTTTGCAGAACTTAACGCGTTGCGTTAAGTATTTTTGCAAGCCTTCGATATGCTTATGTTTTTTCAGGCGCAAATCCGCGCCTTGCGGTGTTTTCACAGACTGTCTGAGGCTCTAAAAAGTTCAACAGATAGTCTGGGCCTCCGGCTTTACCGCCAGCACCCGAAAGCTTAAATCCACCAAATGGCTGCTTGTACACCAAGGCTCCAGTGATTCCTCGGTTGATGTACAAATTCCCCACTTCGATCTCTTTTCGGGCACGCGCCAAAACTGTTGGACTGCGAGAAAAAATTCCGCCTGTTAAAGCATAATCGGTACCATTCATAATCTGAACGGCTTCATCAAAAGACCCAACCTTAAACAGAGCCATGAGCGGACCAAAAAACTCAACCTGTCCTAGCTCCGAATTTGCATCGCTTTCTTCGAACACCGTAGGTGGAACATAATGCCCCTGCCCCGCTAAAGATTCAGGCACAGGCACCTGAGCCACAATTTTAGATTTATTTCGCTCAACCACACCCAAAATTCTTTTCTGCGATTCTTCGTCAATCACAGGACCCACTCGGTGACTGGGATTTTCGGCAGGCCCTATAGAAATAGACTTCAACGATTCCTTGAGTCTTTCTTTGTATCGATCATACAAAGATTCGTGCACCAAAACTCGCGAAAGAGCACTGCACTTTTGGCCCTGGAATCCCACAAAAGACTGAATCGATGCTGCCACCGCTTCGTCGAGATCTGCGTCTTCATCTATAATCATGGCGTTTTTTCCGCCCAACTCAATGACCACTTTTTTAATATGCTTCTGACCAGGAACAACTTTGGCCGCATTTTCTAAAATCCAAAGCCCCACGGCCCTAGACCCAGTAAAGTTCACAATATGAACTTGCGGATGTTTCACCAAATAAGCTCCAACCACTTCACCCTTGCCAGGTAGCAACTGCAACGCTTCGCCAGGAATTCCAGCTTCACGCAAAATAGAATAAAGTTTTTCTGCCACACCCGAAGACTGCTCGGCTGGTTTTAAAATTACGGTGTTTCCCGCCACCAAAGGCCCCACGGCCATGCCACACAAAATCGCAAACGGGAAATTCCAAGGAGCAATAACCAAGGCTGGTCCCCGAGCTCGGTACAAATATTGATTCAACTCACCAGAGGTCGAGCCCATAGACTTAGGATCCGTTAAACGTTCCATTTCTTGCGCGTAATAATCGCAAAAATCTATGCCCTCACAAATATCCGCGTCGGCTTCTCGAAAACTTTTAGCAACTTCATAAACCAAAGTTGCCGTTAGCTCGGATTTTCGGTCGCGCATAATTTGTGCAGCTTTTCGCAGCATCGCAATTCTATCTTTTACATCGACATGCGACCAAGTTTTCATAGCTTTAACACAGGTATCGATAGCTTCTTTGGCGTGCATTTCTGTAGCCAACGAAGTTACACAAACAGTTTCAGAGGTGCGACTGGGATTTTGAACATTGAGAGTTTCGGTGTTTTCTTTTTTCACACCGTTTATAACCACCGGACACTTAAGAGGTAACTCTTTTTGCAAATTCTTTAATGCCATTTCCATTTGCGCTCTAACATTTGCCTGGGAAAAATCCTGAAAGGCTTCGTTTTTAAATGCCATGTTTTGTGTCTCCTCATTGTGATTGAGTTTGTTTTCAATTTTGTAAATTGGGTTCTTTAAAAGTTCGTTGACGGCTTTTTTATCGAAAAAACTAGCTCTCAAAAATCCTTCATTGGAGGTATTCTCGAGCAAGCGTCTTACCAAATAAGCCATCCCAGGTAGCATCTCTCCCACGGGGGCATAGTCACGCAATCGAAAGTCCAATTTTTTAACGGCTTTTTTAAATGGGTCTGCCATGCCGTAGAGCATCTGAAACTCGTAAGCATTTCGAGGCAGTCGCAGCCTTTGCTCTGCGTAGCTTGCAGCAAACGAAAGACTTCGAACATTGTGCGAGCCAAAGGCGGCATGAATTTTGGGATAAGATTCCAAAATCTTTTTAGCACACTGTTCGTAATTGGCATCAGTCGCGGACTTTTCTTGAAACACCGGTACTGGCCAATGCCTTTGTTTGGCCTGCATGACTTCATAATCCCAGTACGCGCCCTTAACCAATCTTATAGAAAGTGGAGTTTGCCGAGTTTGTGCCCAAGAAACTATTCGATCAATATCGCCGAGCGATGTTTTCAAATAGGCCTGCACCACAATTCCCAAGTGGGGATAGTTTTTGAATTCGTCCGAACAAAAAAGCTCTTCTGCAACTGTCATTATAATTTCTCGATAATCAAACTGCTCCATATCGAGATTCACAAAGACGCCTCGTTGAACGGCCGCTCTTAAAATTTCGGCCAACCGAGTTTTAATGGCATCCACTGAATTCCTAAAATTTAGGTTGTCAATTTGACTATAAAGACTCGAGCATTTGACCGACACATTGGCCCTTGGAACAAAACCCCAAGGAGATTTTTCGATTTTTGGATTGGCTTTCCAATCCGAGACTTTTGCCGGAAGTCCCTCGATAAGTTCTAAATATTTATTTTTGTAATGTTCGGCTTCGTTTTCGGAAACTGCCGCTTCTCCCAAAATATCCACCGTAAAACACTGGCCCGAGTTCCACAGCTTTTCTAGATTTTTGTGAGCCCTATGACTGTCTTCACCGGTGATAAAGTTTTGTGCCATGGCCAATATATTTTTTTTAAATATTTTAGCAGCAATCCAGCTTGTCCATTTGTTAGATAACGCCACACTCAGTATTGCTCGCACCACGGCTGGCGCCCCGGCTTCGTCTCTCAACAAAAAATCTCGCAAGTGTTCAGACACTTGTTGCCATTTTGTGAGCGACGGCAACACATCTACCAAGCGAAACAACTCAATTTTAAATTCGGGATACCGCATAGAATATCCCATAAGTTTTTCGGCCCAGTAATCTTTGTTCAGTTTAGAGCCCGATGCTTTTTGCTTTTTTTCAAATATCAAAAGACCTAGTTCTTGAATTTGGTTTTCGAGACTTTGATCGATATTCACAGAGGAACTCGAGCTTGCAACGGACTTGAGTTTTGTATTTAGGGACTCGCTTTGAGTGCTAATCATAAATGGATGCTAATGAGATATCAGCAACTAGAACTTGACTCAATGATTAAGGATTTTGACGCCCCTTGTTTGACTCCTGCATTAAAGGCACTAATCTTGTATTTTTCACCATGAATGCATCCACCAGTCTGACACTTTTGAGTTTTAACCTGTGGCACGGCCTAAATCACAACCAGCCCAAGCTCATGTTACCTGCCGAAACCTGGGGCGAAAAACAGGCCCGAGAAAAATCGCTTTTGGAGACATTTCGAAAACTCATTCCCGAGCAGGGAATTTTTGTGGCAGCACTTCAGGAACTCAATCCCATTCATAGAAAGCTTAACCTTTTATCGAACACTCTAAACCTCAGCAGCGCAGGAGCCGAAGGCAATGTGGGGCTGCGTTTGGGGCAAATTTCATACCCTTTTTTGCTGCAAGAAGGCCTAGGTTTTCTTTGGAATTCGCAGCTCAAAACAAACCCCATTCTTGATCCACAAAGATTTGTTCTTTCGGGGCCGTGCCCAGATTACAAAAGTCCGTTTCTAAAAATCCCTCTAACTTTTCAGCTCACCGAACGGCGCGTGGCTTTAATGATGTCGGGAACAGTTGGTCCCTTTAAAGTGGGTTTTATAAATACCCATTTGCACCACGGAAATCCCAAGTGGAAAGAATCGGGGACTCGGCGCGAAAACGAACTCAACACGCTATTTGGACAGTCTAAAAACTATTTTGGCGACGATCACGATTTTGTTTTTTTAATGGGTGATTTTAACTGTTATCCCGGGCTCAAAGAATACGATTTGATTTTGCAAAATGGCTTTGAAGAAATTTCCCTAGATTCTAACAACAAACCTTTTGTGAGCTGGGATCCCTTTGAAAACATGCAATGTCGCCATTCGGTAGACATGACTCAAGACCCTCTTATTCGCGAGTGGGACAACAACAAGAACGCCTTCGACCATATTTTTATAAAAAAATATTCGAATTCCGCTAAAAGTTCCAAAATCAAAACCCAGTCTAAGCGAGTTTTCGACACTGGACCCGTTTGGCCCAGCGATCACTACGGCATTCTTTGCCAAGTCGAAATTAAAGAGTTTTAGTTCGCCCCATAATGCGCGTGTTTAGAATCAAAAAGAAAAACGCACACAAGGCCATAAGCAAAGAAGAAAACGCCAAAAAAGGAATTTGAATTCTTCCCAGTAACACTTCTCTAAAAGCCGAAACGGCATAGGTTAAAGGGTTCATTTGCCCAAGAATCTGCAGAATAAAATGAGCCCCGCCAATAGGGAACACCGCGCCCGACAGCAACCACAGAGGAACTAAAACTATATTCATAATTCCGTGATAACCCTGTACCGAATTAATTCGCCAAGCAAAATAAAATCCCAGGCCCGTAAGTGCCGAGGCCATTAAAAACAACAATCCAAACGACGCAGCAATTTGCCACAACTCGAGACCCCCAAAAGCCAGAGGGCCCAACAAAAGCAAAAGCCCGCCCTGAATAATTCCTAAAGTTGCACCACCTAGAATTTTTGCAAGCACAATGGCCGACCTCGAAACCGAAGTCACCAGAACTCCCTGCAAAAAGCCTTGGTTGCGATCTTCGATAACCGAGATTGTCGAAAAAATGGCCGTAAAAAGAACGCTCAAAACCACAGTTCCAGGAAAAAAGTATTCAAAATAAGTTCCCACGGGTTGTTCGGCATCAAAAAAAGAAGACTTCAATCCGCCGCCAATAACGAGCCAAAACAAAAGTGGCGTGGCCAGGGTTCCAATAACCCGACTTCGTTGTCTGAAAAAACGAATCAATTCTCTTTTGTAGAGACCCAAAAATCCGCTTAAAAAATTTGCTTGCGTCACACCAAGGGTCTCCCCGTTTTTTCAAAATAAATATCTGCAAGACTAGCCCTACCCCAAGCTGCGTAATCGAGACTGTTTTGATACATCGACTCGTACTGCGCCAATTTTTGCTTTGAGTTGGGAGTCAGAAGTCTAAGTTTTCGACCCATTTTTATAACGGTCTCTGGGTGAGATTGTTCGGCAATAAATTTTTGCACGTCCTGATCGTTTGTAAAACCGAGTTCAATAATGTCGTGTGCGAAATTCTTTTTGAAATTTTCGGTAGAATCTACGCCGCGGCATTGGCCTTCGCTGATAAACACCAAATCGTCACAAAGCTCGGCTTCTTCCATGAGGTGAGTTGTAACCAGGACTGTAGTTTTGTGAGTCACGACCCAGTTTTTAAGCTCGGCCCAAAGCTCAACCCGAGACTGAACATCGAGCCCCGAAGTGGGTTCGTCGAGTAATAAAATTTTGGGGTTTCCAAGCAAAGATTTTGCAATTTCGACTCTTCGTGCAAGTCCGCCCGAAAGAGTTTTAACTCGGCTTTGGGCTCTATCTAAAACACGAAATTGTTTTAGCGACTGTGGAATGAGTGTTTTAAGTTGCGTGCCAGAAAGGCCAACAAGCTGGCCATAAATTTGAAGATTTTCTTGAACCGTAAGGTGGGGATCCAAACTTGGACTCTGAAAAGTCACCCCCATTAAAGAGCGCACTTGGCTGGGTTCTTGCAAAATATCAAAACCGCCAACCACAACTTGTCCTTTAAAATCTTGGATCTGTGTGGATAGAATTTTAAAGAGAGTTGATTTTCCGCTACCATTAGGACCCAAAAGCCCAGTCATGCGGCCCGCTTGAATTTCGAAATTCAATGACTTTAAAGTCTCGGGAGCCGATTTTTTTGATTCGTAGCTAAAACTCAAGTCACGGACTTGTATTATTGCCTCTGCCATTTTCCTGAGAGGGTATAACCTAAATCCCAAAATGTCGCATCAATTGCGTGTCGAATTTTTTCGGGAGGCTTTCAGGCGATAAGCAATGTACAAAACAAAACAAACAGGCAGCACCACAAAGCCAAGGCTTATAAATAGCATTTGTGGGGTAAAACCCTGAGCCAATCCACAAGTGGCGCAAGCCCATGCTTGGGAGCCCAAAAACAATCCTAACAAAACTCCAAATTTTTTAAGAGTTAGTTCCATTCTCCACCATCACTAGAGCCACTGTCAGCTGGGGCCGTGCCCGCACCAGCGCCGGCAGCAGGCTGCGCCTGATCTGCTCCTGCGGCCGAAGGACTTTGTGTTTGAACAGAGTCTGCAGCTTGCGCTGCTGCTGCTGGAGCTTCGACTTTTTCGCCACGACCCGAAACAGCTTCAACTTTTAAAACATCGCCCTCGAGGGCTTTAACATCTTCTGCAAAAACCGGAGTATTAGACTGAGACTCCGTGTGCGATTCGCCTCTAAAAACTCGGGCGGGCTCGTGGGAATAAAAACTAGCCGGACGCGTAGGAGCGTCGGCCATCAATACAAACGCATATCCAAAAGCAATGATGGGTAAGCTTGCTATAATTTTTAACCACCGAGTTTCGTACTCGAGGTGCATATAGTAGTAGCCCACAACAACGGCCTTGGCCGAAGAAAAAATAGCCACACCTAAAGTGATTAGAGTTTGCCCGATAGGCAAGTAAACAATCACCAATTCAATAATTGTGAGTGCCACCAAGCCCCAAAAAACATTGAAGTATTTTTTCCGAGTTGCTTTGAGTTCTTCTGCCGTATGTGCTGCTGCATGTGCCATGGTTGTTTAACTCCGTATTAAATTAAATAGATAAAAGTGAATACCAAAATCCAAACAAGGTCGACAAAGTGCCAGAACAATCCACAAATTTCGACTTCGTTTACGTTGCCATCATCGTATTTGCCCATGAGAGTTCGACCAGCAATAACAAGCAGGTAAATAACGCCAGTCAAAACGTGAAAACCATGGAACCCCGTTGTCATATAAAAAATAGAAGCAAACTGAGGCGGACCATGTAAAAAATCGCTAAAAATCATGCCCTGAGAATGAGCCAAATGAATATATTCGTAGGCTTGAATTCCTAAGAATATAGCGCCGCCTAGTGCGGTTAAGAGCAAGTATTTTGCCATTTTCTTGGGCTCTTTGCCCTCGCCCGCGTTTTGAGCAAGGACCATTGTTACAGAGCTACAAATAAGCAAGAAAGTCGCAAAGGCCGACAATGGAATTCCTAGGTAATCGGCGGCGTGTGGCCATTCGGGATTTCGAGATCTTAAAACCGCATAGGCAATAAGAAATCCGGCGAAAGTCATGGCGTCGGTAACTAGGAAAGCCCACATTCCAACTTTTCCGTCGGTGGCTTTGCCAAAAATATCGAGCTTCTTAGAGTGTGAATGTTCGTGTGATGCTGAATGTGCTGTCATATCAGAGGCTAAACTTAAACACTTTTTTGCCGAACATCAACCTACCCCAAAAAAGGTGCCAGCCCCTTGACGCGGCGAAAAGGGTCGGGCCGATTTTAAAAATAAACCCCAATTACACACAAATTTAACACCAAATTAACATTGAAATCCGGTTTAGGACCTTAAACTGGCAGACATGAAAAATTTAAGGGGCGTCGGCTATTTTGTTTTGTTCTCTGTTTTAATAAATACAGCAATCTCAGTTCATACCAGCAACATAAGCTTTGCTGCCACCAAGACTACAACGATAGATGTCGCCCCCGCAGAATTCAATGCACCATCTGAATACATTTTAAAACAAAGCACCGTTGCAAAACCCGACCCCAATTTGATTTTGCAAGCCTTGCGTTCCAATCTTGGCACCGGCTGGAGTTTCAGAACTCTTTTTTTTAAAAAAATCCGTACTCAGTGGATTTTAACTATTCTAGCAATTAACGCCAATAAGTATAAAACATCAGAAGATCTTATTGCGGCAAACAGCAAAGCCTTAGCAGCACTGCCAAGGGGGATGACTTACATCCCAAATCAACAAATTGTTCCAGCCCAAGCCAGTAATTCCCCCAACATCACCGATCCTGTTGCCTTAGGATCGTTTAGAGAATGGTACACCAGCACCCGCCTTGCTCGGGACTCTCAAAGTTCAGCACAAAATCGAGTCGCCCATGATTACACCCAAGGCGGCGCCCAAGGATTTGTTGTAATGATTGACCCCGAAACTTTGGGGCAAAACGAACTAGCAAACTCTGAGATAAGGCAACCCGACAATACTTCTCATGGATTTGCACAAGCTATATACGGCACTCCCATTAACAGAACTTCACACGCCTCAGAAGCCGCTTATTTGGTGCACGGCCAACGCAACTCCACAGGGGCTTTTGGAGCCTGCCCTGGATGCCAACGAATTTCCATTAACGCCCCAACCACTGCAGATATAATTATGCAGCTGGAGTTAGCAGCAAACTCCCAAAACGAAAGCATTATCTCACTGAATTTTGTTTTACCCCAAGAAGACTCGTCGGTAAGCGCTCTTATCGAATACGCCGTTAACAATGGCCACATTGTAGTTGCGCCCACCGGAAATTCCGGAGCCGCTGCAGCTAGTTTTCCTGCAAGCCACCCCCTTGTTATAGCTGTTGGCTCGGCAGGTGTGTCAGAAACCGCGACTTCTCCGGTTAACAACAGCCAAGTCTCTAGCTTTTCAAACGGCGGAGCTTTTGTTGTAGCACCGGGTTACAGAGTTCCAAGATTTAATACAAGCACACTTCCACCAACTATAGGTAGCATTTCGGGAACTTCTTATTCTACAGCCTACATGGCAGGAGTATTGGGCCTATACAACACTTACCGTTTTCAAAATTCACGCTTTGACTACATCAATGATTCTTCCCCTGGCACAACCCAAAAACTCGATTTCTTAAAACAACTGGTGGCGGATTCGGCACAAACTATTTCAAACTCAAAAGCCGGCAACGGTCTAGTAGATGCTGCAGGAATTATAGAAAAGCTCGAAGAAGACGCAGCTCTACAATCCAACCAAATTTCACAAAAACTTTCTCGAGCAGTCACAGAATGGTCGGGGCAAAACAAAATACTAGACCAAGTTGCCTCGCGTCTTGGAACAAACTCTCCAACAACAGCATTTAACTTGCTAGTAGGTCCTTGGAATTTTGGTGGATGTTTTTCGAGCCCAGAAGCCGTTCTATATGGATTACACAAAATTTCTACCGGAAGCCCAAGGGTTTATATAAACTACTCAAACACTAGCTTAAAAATAGAAGCCTTAGACACAGTTAATGCTCCACAATCGTTTAAAGCCACAATTACAACTAATATCACCTATACAGGATACCTAAGATTTAAACTACACAGAGGCCCGCTTTGCTTATCGATTTTTAACGATTGGGAAAGACTCAATTATGTTATGAGTCCGGCCACCGGCGAACCCACAGAAACCATAATCACACTGACTTATGAAATGACTCCAAGTGGTTATCGCGAATTATCCAAAGAAATCATAGGTCCACAAAACTTTACAATGAATTTTTCTAACTCCACAATTAACTGGTTCCCTGGTGGGTCCTTACCTCCGGGTACCGACCCATGGAATTACATGTCCACACTTGGACAAGTCCTGTTCCCTTGGGGAGTCATAGACGCTCTAGGACGCAAATTCGACACCACCGTTAAACCCCAAATTCAAACTGCCATCACAACCTGGTTGCAGCCCGCAGCCCAAAAAGAGCTCTATGCTTTGGTGTCTCGATCTGTGGAAGAAAGTTTAATTCAAAATCGCATAAACCCTTATAGCTTTTTCGAAAACAAAAGCGTGGGTTCGTGGCTAGCAAACACACCACCCAAATTTGCTTTCAAAACAAATCTTTTACCCAGCTATTTTTGGGGAAATCACAAGTTTAGCTCTACAGGGTCGCCTGCTTACGATAAAGTCACGCAAAGCGATTCGATTTTGTCATTCAGGGCACAAAAACCCGCAAACATTAACACAGACATTGGCAATCCCCTCAACAATGCTGCGCACATTGTTCCCTCAAACTCTATTTTTTATGACACAAGTTTGCAGACTTCAAACCCTGGACTCATACCTCAAGAGTCTCGAGACTCGGCTGTTTACACACAAAGACAGGTGATAGAATCTCAACTTGCACACCTGTTTGGAAAAGGCGGCTTTGATTTAGCTAACACCGATTTTGCAAGCTATACAGTTAGCACAGGCACACAGCTTTCGCCCTCTTACAACAGCGTAAGCTTTAGCTACAGCAACATGAGAGCTATGGCTGTTCCAGAGTTTTCTGCCATAATTCCAAACGATCCGCTGTATTCCAAAGGATATAGATATCAAGTGAAAATGGTTTTCCAAGGCACAGTTGCTGTAAACAGTCATTCTTCCGAAGATGTCATTATTGTTTACAATCTTCCTGCAAAATTTGAAATGTATAAACACCTCAAAGACGAAACAGCCTACAACGTAGCCGGCATAACGCCCTCTGAATTTGAAGGCCGTTTAGTGTTTGATCCAAACCGATTTGAAGCCGTTGTTATTGGGTCACCAGAATGGTTTGAGCAATTCGCAGTCGGAAATCCCAACAACAACATTCCGCCAGTTGCGACTCTCGACGACGTGGGCAAGATGTTCCACTTTTCGGCCG
>JACCDO010680383.1_pt1 | contig 11613 bp, 16 predicted proteins | sample 7446101 | NCBI WGS metagenome assembly JACCDO01 (sample SAMN15323440, study PRJNA562643) | freshwater metagenome | isolation source: river surface water | place: USA:Blue River Watershed | collected 2017-08-16
CAAGTCGATCAAGCAGCATATGAAAAGTTCACAGATGTTGCAGGCAGCTTCCTTGAAAAAACAGGTGCAGACATCCAGATTGGATCCGTGCCCATTCTACCTCAGAAGGCAGCACCTGATGCACCCGCTCTCATTGCAGATCTGAATACAGCACTTGACATGCTGATGGGTGAACTGGGCCTGTCTGACAGTAACACAATCGGTGATCTAATCACTAAGTTGGTTACCAAGAAATTGTCAGCTGACGGCATCGAAGGTGAATTGGCAGATCGAGTTGCTGCTAGATTGATGGGCAATAAGTCTGCATTCAGTGCTGCTGATGCTAAGCGTGTTGGACCAGGCTTCTGGGAACGTGTTCAAGCTATGGAGAAGTCACCCTACGTCGACGAGGCGATGATCCCATTCGAGAGCATCATCCAGAAATTAGGCCTGCATCTATTCAGAACGCTGGAATTCGTCCTCGCGTCTAATGATACAGCTTCTGGAGAGCGCTTAAGATCATCTGTCAAGAGAGTTCGGAATGACTTTGAGAACATCAAGTCGCTGGTCGATCCTAAGCGTGCTGAGGGCATCCGTGTTGCACTCGCCCGCATCGGTGATAATGCAGATGACTTTGAGAAAGCTGTCGAAGGCGTCGTCTTTAGATGGAAGGGCAAGCTTCGAAAGATCACAGGAATGTTCACGGCATTCAACAAACTCCGTGGGTTCTTCGCTTATAGCGGTAATCCAGCACTAGCATCTTATTTTGATGCAGGCACGCCCCTCGAGACGGCCACGAAAAATACGACGAATGAAACCAGGATGCGCCGGTTACAAAGAAATCGGTGGGAGGTATAGAATATGAGTGGCAACGTCTTTAAGTCACCAGATGGTGCAGCGTTAACTACAAAGATCAAACGTGAGGAAATTCCTGCAACGCTGACAAGACTAGAGCAGATCCTCCGTGAGTTCGGAATTGAAGAGATTGCCCCCATCGGCTCAGCAGGTAAGAAGCCAGAGAGCGGTGACCTTGATGTCGCAGTCGGTCCTGTCATGGCAATGGACGATAACGAGCGGCAGGTCTACAAGCAGACACTACGGACAAACTTGTCGTCTCGTCTGGGCGCTGAGAATGTGGCACTTGTCGGCGACAACGTCCACTTAAGATTTCCCATCTCGGGAAGAGAATCAGCCGGGGAAGGCGACCCTGATCACGTCCAAATCGACCTCATGCTTAGTCAAGATCCAAGTAACACAGCATGGTTGATGGCAGGGACAGGTACAGGACTCAAGGGCGTTTTCAGGAACCTCTTACTTGCCTTCATTGCTAAGGTGCGGTCAATCCAGACAGGCAAGACATACACGCTGAAGTTTCCTGGCGGTATCCAGGTTGTTGGACCAGACGGTGAGGTCTTGGTCAAACGTACCGAGATCCCACAGACGATCTTGGACCAGTTGAAGATGAATGCGAGACCAGATGACTTGCTTACCTTTGACGATCTTTTAGCTGTAGCTGAACGCGATCCGGACATCAAGCAAGCACTCAGGCAAGGTATTCCCACGGCAAAGGTGCCAGACTTCATCAACTACGTGGCCAGATACACAAAGAATGACATCAATTCGTACAACCTAGTCATGAAGGCATTGGGTCCTGAAGCGACACTCCGCGAGTCAATCAGACAGATCCTACGAGTCCTTAGATAGGCGATCCAGCGTTGGGTAGGTTCTGCTCAAGCTCGAAATGACCTAGGTCAGCAATGACGATGTCATCTGTCTCTGGACGACGCATGAAGTTATTGCCGTGCAGGTCAGACACGAAGATTCCGTGTTCTGTCATGTATTTGATCGCTTTCTTCAAGCTTGTCAGCATGCTCGAGTTGGACATCACACCGAACTGTTGACCCATGGACGGTTCCTTTGGTATTCCGCGTGATTGATTGACCAGTGTCTCACAGAAGTCATTAGCAATCTCACGGACAGGATCTGATATAAGCTCAATACCCGGGTCGAACCTCTTCAATGCTGACTGCACAAGGCGTTCGGCATGTGGCTTAAGCAGTTTAATTCTCTGCGTCGCTTTCTTGAGATCTGCACGCTGGAACATTGAGGGCTGAAAGCGTGGATACATAAAATTAGAGAGCAACATCAGCTTCTCCTTGACTGCTGTCTTGACTGACTCAATGTCAGCAAGATCGTAGCCGGGTTTAGCTGTGTTCAGGAAGCTTTCAACCGCTTGAGTAACTTCACTATTGACAAGACACTGCTCGATAAGATCATTCAGCAGGACCGGATCCTTCAGGAATGTCTCGAGAACGAAGTCATCAGCTGCAGGTGGGTGTTTAATGATGTCAAACATCTGCTGTGGGATCTCTTCGAGCCGCTCCATGACTATCACACCCAAATTTATATCAGGCTCGTATGGAGTCTCCTTGGGCCACTCGACACCCAGCTTCTTAAGGTTTGTGAGCCGGTAGATAATAGGAAAATGCTTGGCGACATTTTCCGGAAGTGTTTGCTTGATCTCTTCAATCTTCTTGTAGCCTGCAAGCTCATGTTCAGGTGCAATCTTGACAATGACATTCATGTAGTTAGGTCCGATTGCTGAGTATGCGATGGCACCCATGTCACGCTTCGATCGAGCAATGTAGCTGACTTCCATCAGACCCAATCTCTTTGCCACCTTCTGGGCTACACGATCTACTTGATCCTTGTAGCGATCTCTTGCTGTCTTGACAGGCTGCCGAGCAATTGCAGCCTGCTGTGCTGTGAACGGAGCTGTCGCCTCGCCGCCTTGAGGAGGCTGGACTCCAGTCGCTTCACGTCCCTGCTGCGCTGTAATAGGCATGACGCCGGTTCCCTCGAATCCTGATGCTTCTCTGATGAGATGCCTAATAACTTGACGAAGTGTCATACACATAACTATCGTGCTACCCGTGTAAACACGAGCAACGTGTGGTAGAATGAGCACATAAGGTAAGAGGTGATCATGACCACGGTGTCTCTAGTACAAGTCTCTCGTTGAGATTGCACCGCCCTGCGACAGTTTTCATGTGGTAGCTTTTGTTAAGCGTGGTAAATCAATAATTGCTACGGCAAATTGCCAGAAGTCGTCGCCACGCTTCATTCGTCGATTCAAGAAAGGAAAGATCAACATCGCATATTGCGGTCATGCTGAGATGATTTTGCTAGACCGTATCGGTGAAATCCGAACTGGAGAGATCGTCAAAGTTGTTCGGTTCACGAACCGAGGTCTTCCAACGATGGCAAGGCCTTGCGATTGGTGTCAAGACTATATGCGTAAGCGTGGCGTAAGGCGAGTCAAGTACACAAACTGGAATGGAGAGTGGGAAAAGATGAATCTGGGGTGATAGGTAGACATGTGAGGTTGTGATGGAGTGGTTACCCCCGCAGATCAACGCGCTGTCCATGTGGACAGAACTTGTCGAGTTCTGCGATTGGGATGAAGAAGCCGCAGCTTTACTGATTGAACAAGTTAGAACTGACCTACCACCACACCCACCTGAGCACATTAAGCAAATCGTTAAGCACTTCATCAAAGAAATGGAAAGACAACCAAAAGAAGTGACGCCAGCTGAGGCGTAGGTTGTAAAACGACAGGTAGCTTGGTAAGATCTAAACAACAACAAGGACTGGTAGCTCAGTTGGTAGAGCAAGGGCCTTTTAAGCCCAAGGTCGTGGGATCGTGCCCCACCCGGTCCACCATTTAGAGGTCAAGATGGCAAATTCTCTAGAAGAACAGGCAATTCGACCACGCGGCAACACGACAAGAGAGAAGCTCCAGTTCATGGTGAACTGGTACGAGAAGACAGCAAAGAACGATGCAAGTGACCCATACCAGCGCAGATTCCTAGATGCGACCGGTGACTGGGTAATAGAGGGTAAGCGGCTTCTGGAAAATGCAGATAACAAGTTAAACGATGCAATTCTCGCACACATCCAAGACATCAACGATCAGAAAAATAAAGACGCATCTTGGATGAAAAACGGTATGACTAGACAGTATATTCTAATAGAACTACCAAGAACTTTGATCCCATCGTCTATCGGTTAGGACACGAGGCTTTCATCCTCGCAAGCCGGGTTCAACTCCCGGTGGGATCACCACCTTGATGGGGAGTCGTCAAGCGGTAAGACAGCGGACTTTGAATCCGCCCACCGAAGGTTCGAATCCTTCCTCCCCAGCCACTCAGCGCAAAGAGAGGTGACTCTCTTTTATTGAATCTCAACCATCAGCTACTTGGGTTGAGATCGACGTACAGATAAGCGCTGTATAATCTGTACGATCTTTATGGAAGTGTAAGAGAGGTGTCAGGAGCTGCTGACTTACGCACATTATCAGTTGAACGGGTTCCCTTGCCTCGAAGGACCCAAGTAAACACCCCTTCTACAAAGGTGTCATATGGCTAACTTGACGATCCAAAGCACTCCCTCGATCTCAAATGTCTGGTATGATATTGTTGAGTCATCTTTTAACAATACAGCACACAAAAGACTGCTGGTTAAGATGCGGTACATTGAGCTAGGCTTGATCCCACCAAGTCCATCTGACACAACAATCGACTTTGATTCTGATGTTCGTGCAATTGATGCGGCACTTGCATCTATGTCACCTGAAGATCGCAGAAAGACGGCACGTAAGTTCCGCAAGATGGTGCGAAAGGTAGCGAAGCGTGGCAACGAGAAGTCACGCAGTGCGCGACGATCAGCGGTCTACTCAGCAATCTGGCGAATCGTCAGTAATGAGATCGATCCAAAAGTCGACTTTGACGATGGATGGGTTTGGGCAGCTCAGATCTAGCTACTTCTTGCGGTGCTTCTGTACACTCTTCCACTGAGCTGCATCGACCTGTCGCGCCTTACCACCCTTTAGGAAGCTATTGACACGGGCCATGGCCCATCCATGTGCTGACATGCCTGGTCGGCTTCCTGATGAGTAGAATGCGCCTAGACCTTTGCGATAGACTGTTGTCAATGCACCGAGTGGTGCATTGTGCTTCTCAGCTTTTGCCTTCAATGCTTTGCGGGTCTTCTCATTGATTCCTTCATCGAGATCGTCATTCTCTGACATGACAGGTGGATAGTCAGCAGGTTGCTTTGATTCATCAGGATCTGTATACTTGCTTCTGCGGTGCTTGAAACCTGGCTTCTCACGAGCCTGCTTCTCCATCTCATCACGAATGCGAATGGACGTCTGGATATCGCCGCGCTTGTAAGCAGCCTTTGCAGCGTCTAACTTCCTGTCGCGTGCGGATCCCTCGGGTGCCTTATAGCCCTTCTCGTGGTCAGACTTCTTCTTTGTCTCAATGATGGCATCCCGGACCAGACGGCGAATTTCAGCGATCATTTCGCCACCTTCGGCCTCAACAGGCTCGTCCTCCATTCCGACAGGAAATTCAGGTCCCATATCTGCTGTCATTTCCTTGTTGTCAAGGTTGGCAAGCTCTGGCTCAATCTCTGACATATCGTCCTCTTCTTCAGTGAATCGAGGATCAAAGGCGTCGACGCCAGCAATATCAACTTCATCACCTGGGACGGATTCTTCCTTGATGACAAGCAGAAGGTCGCCTCGACCTGGAAGGACCCTGTGCCACTCCTGCGCCATAACACGGATTGTGTCGCCTTGCTTAAGGGCCACTGGGAGTTGGCCATCAAATTGGATCTTCCAACCTATTCCTTCGACGATCTGAATAACTCTGTCACGCTCGTCGCGATGCCAAGTGCACTCATCAGCGACGCCCTCATTGAGAATACGTCTATATTTGACGTTCTCACTTAACTGTAGGTCTCTATATTCTTTTTTCATATTACCACCACCTATAGTATTGGTTACCACCGAAGAGTTTAGGATATCTACCGATACGACATGCCCAATAGCCGGGTGTTGTCTTGTCGTTCTTCTGCTCACACCGATGACGAGCAGCGAATGATGCCCTGCGCTTAGGATCCTTCAGCTTGACGCTAAGGCCCGGTGCACCGAATTGAACCTTCTTGATGTTCTTTGTCTTTGGGTCTCGGACATAGACGGCAAATTTATGACCACCACCACTCACTCTGAATGGCTTGCCAAGTGAGACTTGACGCCCCTTGTATTCAGCCTCATCGATGTGCTCTGGGACTGGGAAATCTAGAGGAACCTTATGACCCTCATAGAGGCCCCACTCACCTAAATCTGTCTCTAGCAGCCATGGGTCAACAAGCTCATCGCTGACTGCGCCTTCGTACCAAGCTGACCGCCATTCTCTCAATAGGCTGAAGAACTCGACAGAGCCCGGACGAAAGACGGGCTCTGACATCGGTATATTATTGATTACGTGGTACTTGAGACCCTCAGATAGTGCTCTTTTCATCACTCGCTCTACACGTGTACATATGGCGCAATGTGGTATTATAACACACAAGGAGGTAATGTGGTACGTCTTGGTTACGCATGCATCAACATGGAACTTCAGGAGACACGCGGAATCCAGTGCTCGAGGAGCATGATCCGCCGCACATTCGACCAGAAGGGAATCAGCTATGCCTCGCAGCTTGCCCTGCAGAACTGCAGGGATCTAATTGAGGTAGTGAAGTGGAACAACGCCCATGGTGTCAAGGTGTTTCGTATCACATCATGCCTCTTTCCTTGGGCATCTGAGTACAACATCGATGACATGCCTGACATCGAGGGGATCGCGGCAGCTCTAGCTGAGGTGGGTGTCGTAGCAGCTGAAGGCGGCCAGCGGCTATCCCTCCACCCTGGACCATTCAACATTCTCGCGTCCGACACAGAGCGTGTAGTGCAGAACTGTATTACGGATCTCAAGATCCACCAGAAGATGATGGACCTCATGCTCCAGCCTGAGAACCGCTGGGCAAAGATCAACATCCACGTGGGCGCGGCTAAGGGTGACCGGGATAAGGCACTGGACACCTGGTGCCGGAACTTCGAGCGGCTGCCCGAAGGTGTGCAGAAGAGACTCACTGTTGAGAACGACGACAAGGCGAATCTCTACTCCATCAAGCACCTGTATGACGGTGTCTTTAAGCGGACTGGTGTTGCGATCGTAGCTGACCAGCACCATCACGAGTGTGGTCCGAAGGATCTTCCATGGGAGGAGGCATTGCCACTAGCTGCGAGTACCTGGGGTGACGTTCGACCGACCTGTCATCTGTCAAACTCGCGCCAGCTAGAAGATCCTTCTGAGAACAAGAACACACACTCTGACTGGTACTACACCCCCTTCATTGACTGTGGCTTGGAGGTAGACGTTGTGCTGGAGGCAAAGATGAAGGAACGTGCATTGTCGAAATATCGTCAGGATTTTGAAAGAAAGGCGGCAGCCTGATGCCATTTGATCGTGCTGCCGTCATTCTCTGGATTGGTTTGTCAATCGTGGCTTTCTGCCACTTCATCTATAACTTAAGCGTCTCGATTCTTTAGCTGGCGACGTAACGTCTCATTTTCCTTGCGAAGGAAATCAATTTCAACACGCATTGCAGCAGTTGCCTCAGATAATTTGCGGATTTCAGACTGAAGCTCTTCGCGTTCCTTATATGAGGACTCTAGTTTAGCTTCGAGTACAGCAACACGTTCACGTAGGTCGTCACGGAAGAGATGCTGCTGTTTCTCTTCTTCACGATCCTCTTGGAATTTGAGACGCATACGCTTCTCATAGAAATTCCAGGCTGCTGAGGAGCCGAGTACGGTGATCGCAGTAATGAATATCGATGCGAGCGTCTGTGTATTCAGTTGTTCCATTTTCTCCTCACTTTACCTTTTTATCAACTTCGTAATTGGTGCGATAGACATTCCAGAGAGCGACACATGTCGTCAGAATAAGACAGTGTGCATCGTCAAGTGACCCGTGATATGCTGTATTTATCACAAATGCTACGGATGCAAATGCCACAGCGACATTAATTACGTGACGCTGAAGCAGGTTGCCGACAATAGAATAATAAGATTGTATTAATCCTAATACGATGATGAACACTAACATCCACCTATCAAGATGTTTGTAGTCATCAAGCAGGAAGGGTGTGAATAGTGTGTGATAGATACCAATCATGAACTCGCTCGGGTGACTGTCACCGTAACGAGCAAGGTCGCAGAAATTCGTCCACCAACGTGTCAGCATGAACATAAATATCATGAACACGTATTTTTAACGTGATATTTATTAAAAGGTGCACAATGAGAGTAACAGCTACACAGCTTCGTCAGATCATCCGAGAAGAAATTATCCGTTTGAGTGAGGGGCGTTCTAACACTTTCATGCTTTCACGCATGGAGGAACAGGATCAGGACGACGACGGCGACGAGGACTTTGATGATGTTCGAGTAGCAAGATTCAAAGCAAGTGGTATGTCAAAGGATAAGGCAGTCGCACGTGTTAAAAAGAAGCCGTTAAGCGACAAAAAGAGATCTTCAAAATCTCACAACCACAAGAAGTGAGTAAAGCATGCTTAGGTCACGAAAAAATATAAGTGACGATCTGCAAAGCATGAGTTTTATCCGACTCTTTGTTAGAGAATCTTTGACCTTGCATAAACTTGACAATCTATTAGAAGCAAATACAGCTGATTCTATAGAATTGGGTGGAGGTTTAGTTATTGATGCTGTCATGAGGCCAATGACTAGAAGCGAGGCTGTTTATTTTAATAAAAACAACATTGTACCCAATCCTATCTTTGTCGTTACATTCACATATGACTTCAATTTCGTTGATTTAACTGCTGATTTGCAAGTAAATGATACTATTCTTAAAAGTTATAAAATTAATCAGCAGACTATAATACCTGTCTATTTTAATAGAGCACTATCCCTAAGCAATGTACAAGATGGATTGCTTAAGCTAGCAGGCAATGTCGTAAAAGGCTCAACATTGCTAGACATAGATGCAGTTTATAACCTCAAAGATATTGTCAATCTTGATACACTTGATAAGACGCAATCAGGCTACATGATAGAACTTAACTTGTCCACAAGCACATCGTTCGTAGGCAAGACAGGACGTGAGATGGAAATACCGCAAGAAGACCCAGCGGGACGTCCTGTACTTGCAAGTGATGTATTACAAAATCCTTCATCCTATAGTCTATCTTTGGGCTATACAGCTGTGGGTCAGTATAGCAGAGACCCAATAGAACGACCTTGCCCGGAGGACGAACCTGATTGTAATACGTTACGTCCTCATTATGGAATTGATATAACGCGAACAGATGGCACAACAAAAGGTGCACCTGTAGTTGCGCCTCTAGATGGAATTTCCACTCTGCTTGCTAAAAACGGGTCAGCAGGCAATGAAATTCAAATTAAACATGAAGACGGCTCTATCACCAGATTTCTTCATTTAGATAGTTTCGCGTCAAATGTTGCTACAGGTAAAAAAGTAATTGCAGGTAATGTTATTGGGTATGTTGGTGATACGGGAAGATCATTTGGAGCGCATCTTCATTTTGAGGTTTATCCACCAGGAGGCAATCCTAATGACGGAAGTACATCAATGAATCCGAATGAATGGCTTGCTGCACAAGAAGCATGGTTTCCTGTTACTACAAACAGGACTAAATACAGCAAATAGTGTTTAGTATCAAAAGAATTCTTCTATGGTATAAAATACTGTCTAGAGCCTAGATATTAAAAGAGGAGTTTAACATGTCACTTTCTAAAGCAAGAGCCCAGCAAATCATCAAGGAGGAGCTTCGTCGTGCCCTCCGAACCCGTCGTCTCAATGAGAATTATATGGACGAGATGGGTCATGATCACGTGATGGAGGACGACGTCTATGAGCTTGACCTCGGCGATGAGTCTATGGATGAGATGTATGACATGGATGACATGGGTGAAGGTGCCTACGAAGGCAACATGCATGATGAAGGTATGTACGAGTACGACATGGAAGAGGGTCAGCACGACAATGACATGAACGGTCAACATGACAACGACCTAGGCGCCGGTGATGATGCTCTGATGGAGACTGTCCGTCGTCGTCTTGCTGCAGCACGTCGTCGCCGCTGATCACCAGACACATATTGCTCACCCACTCTTTGAGAGTGGGTGAATATGTATCTGCATGAAGTCACGAAAGAGAAAGCAGAGTGAGCGTCCTGTGGGTGGCTCACAGCCTGACGAGATGTACGGACTTGCCACACGCAAGAACATGTTCCTCGATCGACCCACGTCTCACGGTGGCTGGCCAGAAGGTGAGTACGATCCGCCTGTCAATGACAGGATCTATAATTATTTGAGGAGCATGGGTCTAATGAATGAGAGTCATTTGAGAGCATGTGTCAGAAATATCCTGTTAGAGATAAAAACTGATCAAGAGATAGAAGCTAAAGATGCAATTCAGTCTTTAAAGACTTCATCTAAAACTCTGCCTGATGATTTCATTCAGAAAACTCTTGACCCGATTATGGGCAATTATGTCACAAATCCAGTTGTTCGTACCGAGACTGACGCTATCTTGGGGACAATTGATGACGCAGCCACGTGGGCATCAATTGGGCTAGTATCGCTAGGTTTGCTGTTGACATTTGCACCTGCGACCGCTCCGATCGCAGTTCCGTTTTTAACCTCAGGTGGCACGACTATGACTTTGGGCGGAGCAACTATAGCTGCAGGTTCTGTAGTAGGAATTGGCAATAGTACATTGCAGGCAACTGCCGAGATTGCGCGGGGTGACTACACAGCTGCTGGTGTGCATATTGCTTTGGCGCTACTTGACTCAGTAATAGGAAATGCAGCTGACAAGTTTGTTGAGGTTACATCAAAAGAAGCAGGGAGACGCGCCGCAGCGGAGCTTGCAGCGAAGAAGGCGCGCCTCGCAGCTAATCCAGCAAAGTTGGCGAGACTTTCTGCGGGAAATTTTAAAGATGCTAAGCAGGTTCGCTATTGGAATAATGTTCGACGATCACCCGCTGCCAAAGAAAGAGATGTATATACTGCAGCTACATGGGGGCTTGGCAGCGGTGCAGCAATGTTACTTGAGTTTTTAGGTAATTCTTTGACGGACTTGGCACAAGGTTATGATGATCGTCGCAGACGTGAAGGTCTGGAAGCCAACCCAGAGCTTACAAAACCTGTCAAAGAACTGGCTGCAAGGCTCGTGGGTAGTAAGATTGAAATATCCGACATTGATCTTATAGTAACAAAAGCAGTGGGTCTGCAAATTATCAAAAAAGAAGATGCTCAAAACTTGTATGATGCGCTATTGTATGAATCTGAAGGGCAATCACCTAGCTAATTTGTAGATTCACACGGCTACACGTAATATTGTGGTATGGCACGAAAGAAGACACTCCCGCAACTCGTTGAAGTCGCACTGGACAATTACAGAGGACGCTTAGTCACTATTCGATACGACGTCGTTGTGAAGATTAAGGAGGGGCACATGGAGACGGAGACGACTCCATACACAGCACCTGAGTATGTCCTATGGAAAAAGGCGACACCTGCTGTGTTTGTAGGAATCCACAGAGGCAAGAAGACCCCTGCAGGAAAGACTACTGGGTGGGCGGCTGTCATGGTCAATGGCATCCTAGGCTATGTGCAGCCTGGAAAGATCCGACACATCCTGCTGATGGATGAAGATGATTGACTGGTACGACAAGGACATCAGACCTGGCGAC
>JACCDO011659722.1_pt1 | contig 11610 bp, 11 predicted proteins | sample 7446101 | NCBI WGS metagenome assembly JACCDO01 (sample SAMN15323440, study PRJNA562643) | freshwater metagenome | isolation source: river surface water | place: USA:Blue River Watershed | collected 2017-08-16
AGACAGTTCGGTCCCTATCCTCCACGCGCGAAAGAGTTTTGAGAGGACCTGTCTCTAGTACGAGAGGACCGAGATGGACGAACCTCTAGTGTGCCAGTTGTTCTGCCAAGAGCATGGCTGGTTGGCTACGTTCGGACGAGATAACCGCTGAAAGCATCTAAGCGGGAAGCTCACCTCAAGATAAGAACTCTCACAGGGTTAACCTGGTAAGACCCCCAGAAGATGACTGGGTTGATAGGTCGGATGTGGAAGCACAGCAATGTGTGGAGCTGACCGATACTAATAGGTCGAGGGCTTGTTTTCACAATCTTTCTAATTTTTTACTTACCTTTTTAAAGGAAGTACTCGCGTCCTCTATGAAATTTTCGAGTTACAACCGATCAAGGTTGGAAAAACTCAATAGCGTTACGGTGATCATGGCGAGAGGGAAACGCCCAGCTCCATTCCGAACCTGGAAGCTAAGCCTCTCAGCGCCGATGGTACTTCTCGGGGGACCGAGTGGGAGAGTAGGACGTTGCCGGACATATAAAAATATCCACCTTTTTTAAGGTGGATATTTTATTTTTATCACTAAAATTTTTTTAAAGGATTATTCATGGATGAGTTAGAAATTCCAGAAGACATAACTGGATCTGAATTATCTGGAGATATTAAACAAGAATTAAGAACTTTGCCTGAAGGTTTAGCTAAATTTGTTGCAAAAAATTTAGTTGCTGCAGGAAGATTTATTGACTCTGATCCTGGAAAAGCTTTGCTTTATGCAAAAGCTGCAAACGTGGCAGCAGCTTCACGACTTGCAATCGTTCGAGAAGCAGTTGGTGTTGCAGCCTATCGATGTCAAGATTTCAAATATGCCTTAGCTGAATTAAAAGCAGCAAGAAGAATTAGTGGGAAACCAGACACATTGTCATTAATTGCAGATTGTGAAAGAGCACTTAATAAGCCAGAAAAAGCAATCGAAATATTGAATGAAAAAGATATCGAAAAAATGGATCGATCAGATTTTCATGAACTAATGATCACTATCGTTGGAGCAAGGAAAGATTTAGGTCAAAAAGATGCAGGACTAGCATTGGCAAAAATTAAAGAATTTAACTCAAATGAAATCTCAGAATCTATCGCTAATATGAGATATGTTTATGCACAAACTTTGCAAGATTTAGGACGTATTGATGAAGCAAAAGTTTGGTTTGAAAAAACTTTGATTTGTGATCCGGAAAACTTAACAGGTGCTAGAGAAATGCTAGAAAAATGCCAATAATTGACTCATACGATTCAATCCTTCTTGATTTAGATGGAGTGGTTTATTTAGGTACTACTCCAATCGATTCTGCTGTAAAAACAATAAAGGAGTTACAAAAAAGAAAAATAAATATTGCCGTCATTACCAATAACGGATCTGTAACAAGTAAAAGTGTCTCAAAATGGATGAAAAACTTTGATTTAGATTTTAAACCTTCTTCAATTGTGACAAGTTCTCAAACCCTTTGTTGGTATTTAGAAAGCAATTTTGAAAAGAACGATCTAGTTTTAGTGGTTGGAAGTCAAAGTCTTAAAGATTCAGTAAAAGAGTCAGGTTTTAAAGTTGTAAATAGAGCAGATAAAAATCCTGCAATTGTGGTTAATGGCATTGATGCAGAAATTGCCCAAAAAGATTTAGCGGAAATGTGTTATGCCATTGCAAAAGGTGCCAAGTGGATTTCAACCAATAACGATTACACCTTTCCCACCGAAAAAGGATTAGCTCCGGGAAATGGTTCATTTAATGCACTCATCACTTCAATAACTGGTAAAAGTCCGATCTTGATGGGAAAACCTGAGCCATTTATGTTTCTCCAAGCTGCGAAAATATTTAACTCAAAGAATCCTTTAGTTGTGGGGGATCGACTTGATACCGATATTGCTGGGGCTATTAAAGCAGGCTTTAAGTCCTTGTGTGTATTAACAGGAGTAACAGATTTAAATCAAATCAAGAACACCACTTCATCCACAGGCCCAACTTATGTGGGAAAAGACTTGAGTGCATTGCTAGATAACAATTCTCTTGTAAGTTGGTAGTCATGGACAATCAAGAATGGTCTGAAACCAGACAAGAAGAATTGACTTTAGGAAACCTAAAACCCATCGTGCCAACTGGGGAAACAAGAGTTGATGGTGCCATGGATCGCTTAAATGAATTAAGTAATTTGCCTGCCATTGAACATGTTTCAGTGTTTGAAGATGTTCACAGAAGACTTCACGAATCTTTAACCAATAATTCCGAGTGAAATTAAATCGATTAGATCAAGAACTTGTTAGGCGTGGCCTAGCAAGATCTAGAGAAATTGCCAACGAGTTAATCATGTCAGGATCTGTTTTAGTTGATCATGTACCTGCACTCAAACCAGATAGAAGAGTTAATCAAGATGTTTCCATCGTTATTGAAACTGAAGTAGATCATTATGTGTCACGTGGTGCGCATAAGTTAATTAGTGCCTTGGATGAATGGAATGAAATAAAAGTTGAGGGTCATGTTTGTTTAGATGCTGGATCTTCTACTGGTGGATTTAGCCAAGTTTTATTAGAAAGAAAAGCGGCAAAAGTTTATTGTGTTGATGTTGGATACGGTCAACTTGCTTGGGAAGTTAGAAATCATCCACAAGTTGTTGTCATGGAAAGAACAAATATTAGAAATCTTGCCCCAAAATCTTTACAACCCGAACCAAAAATTGTTGTAGCAGATTTATCTTTTATTTCTTTATCCCAAGTTTTACCAGCATTGATAGCTAATGCTGAAGAAAATGCAGATTTTTTATTAATGGTTAAACCTCAATTTGAAGTTGGAAAAGATTCCCTGGGCGCAGGTGGCGTTGTTAGAGATCCAGTTTTAAGAAAAGAAGCAATTAGAAGAGTTATAGATTCAGGTGCTCAATTGGGACTTGGATGCAATGGAGTAGTTGCCTCAGCATTGCCTGGCCCTAAAGGAAATGTGGAGTATTTTTGTTGGCTTAAAAAAGGTGGAAGAATAATAAGTGATAGAGAAATTGAAGACGCGATCGCAAAAGGACCTCAGTCGTGAGTAATTTGCCTAGAGTTTTAGTAATTATTCACAATAATTCACAAGAAGCAGAAAGTGTTGCCGCTCAAGTTTGCCAACAATTAAAAGATAAAAAGATTGAAATTTTTGCACCCCTTGAGGACTGCAAATTATTAGAAAAAGCTGGAGTTAAAGTTCAAATATTTGATAATAAAAATGAAACATCACCAAATCTTGCTTTAGTTTTTGGTGGTGATGGAACAATTTTGAGAGCAGTCGAAGTTTCAAGAGGCAGAAATATTCCAATACTTGGAATAAATCTTGGTCATGTTGGTTTCTTAGCTGAAGCAGAATTGGAACATTTGGAAGATGTTGTCAAATCGATAGTTGACCATTCATGGATAGAAGAAGATCGTTTAGCTTTAGAAGTTTCTGTATTTAAAGAAAACAATAAAGTTTTTTCTACTTTTGCACTAAATGATGTTTCAATTGAAAAATCTGAACCAGGACATATGTTTGATGTGATTCTGGAAATTGATTCTCAACCAGTTTCACGCTTATCAGGAGATGGATTAGTTTGCGCAACACCAACTGGGTCCACTGCTTACGCTTTTAGTGCAGGTGGACCTGTTGTTTGGCCAAGTGTGGAAGCAATATGTGTAGTGCCTATAAGTGCTCATGCTTTATTTGCTAAACCTTTAGTTGTTTCACCTCTATCTAAAATCGCTATAGAGATTCCAGCCAATGGCACAAATGGACATCTAACAGCAGATGGCAGAAGATCATTTGACCTATTTCCAGGTATGAGAATTGAAATAACTAAATCTCAAGATTATGTTCACTTAGCAAGAATGGAAAATAAATCATTTAGCCAAACTTTAGTGAAAAAATTTCAATTACCCGTTGAAGGTTGGCGTGGAAATTCGAAACGTAAATGATTAAAGATCTTCGAATAAAAAACATTGGTGTCATAGAAGATATCTCTCTTGATTTATCTGACGGTTTCACAGTTCTAACAGGTGAAACTGGAGCTGGTAAAACTATGGTCTTATCTTCCTTTGAAATGATCTGTGGAGAAAAAGTTGATAACTCAATCATTCGGGTTAATGAGGAAACAGCCTTAGTTGAAGCCTTTATCGAAGTAACAAATGACGAATTAAAGAGAAATATCAAAGAATTAGAAATAGATTTAGAAGATAAGGGAGTTTTAATAAGTCGATCAATTTCTAATTCCTCAAGAGGAAAAACATTTCTAGGCAGTAGAAGTATCTCTGGAAATGTTTTAAAAGATTTAACCCAAGAATTGGTTACAATTCATGGTCAAGGTGATCAAACTTCTCTTAATAAAAGCACTTATCAAAGAGCCCTTTTAGATACCTATATTGGTTCAGAACATTTAGAAAATCTTAAAAAATATGAGGAATCCTATCGAATTTTGAAAGAGTTTGAGAATGAACTAAATGAATTAATACAAACTCAAAATAAAAGTAATAAAGATACAGAAGAGATCGAGAAAGCCTTATCAGAATTAAAGAGTGCCAATATCCAGTTAGATGAAGAGAAAACGATCACTGAAAAGCTCAATCTTATAAATTCAAGTGAAAATATTTTTGAAACTTTAAAGCAGGCAGATCAATTACTGAGTGGAGGGGAGGATTCCACTCAAAGTTCTATAACATCTCTTGTGTCTAATTTAAGAAAAATTCTCGATTCAGCAAGTTCAAAGAGTAAAAGAATTGAAACTTTACGGGATATAGTTGTAAAGAATGAAATAGAACTAAAAGATTTAGCTCAAGAAATCGGCAAAGACTTAATATCTCTAGATCGAGATCCTGAAGTAATCGATCAATTAGAAGCAAGAAGATCTCTATTAAATAAATTATTGATAAAATATGGTCCAACATCAAAAGACGCTATTGAAAAAATTAATAAATTTCAGAAAATTTTAGATGGAAATAATAATCTTCCAGAACTGATAAAAGAAAAAACTGAACAAATAAGTAAAATTAGGTTAAATCTTTCGGAGACTGCTTCAAAATTATCAAAAAATAGGACTAAGTTTTCAAAAATTATTTCAAAGGAAATAGAGAATGAACTAGTTCAGTTATCTATGCCTGGGGCAAAGTTCAGTGTCACTGTTTTTCAAAATGAAGTTTCCGATGGCTTAGAAATTGAATCCAAAAATTATTCTTTTGATTCTTTTGGAGTAGATCAAGTTAGGTTTGAATTCAGCGCTAACCCTGGTCAGCCACTTCAACCTATAAACAAAATCGCAAGTGGTGGCGAAATGTCTAGGATTATGCTGGCAATTGAATTAATTTTTTCAAAAAAAGCACAAAAGAGAACCATGATTTTTGATGAAGTTGACGCAGGTATTGGTGGAGAAGCAGCAATAGAAGTTGGAAAAAGACTTAAGTTACTGGCACAAAAACATCAAGTTGTTGTGGTTACACATTTACCTCAAGTGGCAGCTTTTGCCGATACTCACTTAAAAGTTGCAAAAACTACAGAGGCTGATGTGACAAAAACAAATGTTGTCTTGCTAGACAATGAACAAAGACTTACTGAAATTGCTCGAATGATGGCAGGTCTATCTGATTCCTCCTCAGCCATAGAACACGCTAGAGAACTCATTGACTTATCGAGAAGTGTTTCGTTATAAACTGTAATCCCGTGGGGTTAGGATTTCTAACAATTTAAACACGGGAGATAAATGAACACCGGAAGTGTTAAACACATATTCGTAACCGGTGGAGTCGCCTCCTCTTTAGGAAAAGGTCTAACCGCATCTTCCTTAGGCAATTTATTAGTTTCACGCGGTTTAAAAGTCACAATGCAAAAACTTGATCCGTATTTAAACGTTGATCCAGGAACAATGAATCCATTTCAACACGGAGAAGTATTTGTCACTGAAGATGGAGGTGAAACTGATTTAGATGTGGGACATTATGAAAGATTTTTAAATGTTGATTTATCAAAATCAGCAAATGTTACAACCGGACAAGTTTATTCAAGTGTTATCGCAAGAGAAAGACGTGGAGAATATTTAGGAGATACAGTTCAAGTTATTCCTCATATAACAAATGAAATCAAAAGTCGAATTAGAGGAATGGCAAGTGCTGATGTTGATGTAGTTATAACTGAAATCGGTGGAACTGTTGGTGATATTGAATCCCTGCCATTTTTAGAAGCTGTAAGACAAATACGCCATGAAATAGGCAGAGAAAATACTTTTTTCTTACACGTAAGTTTATTGCCATATATCGGACCATCAGGGGAACAGAAAACAAAACCTACTCAACACAGCGTTGCAGCTATGAGAAATATAGGATTGCAACCTGACGCAATAGTTCTACGCTCTGATCGTTTAGTTTCTGAAAGTATTAAGAAAAAAATATCTTTAATGTGCGATGTTGATCAAGAAGGTGTAGTTGCGGCAGTAGACGCTCCAAGTATTTATGATATTCCTCGAGTTTTACATAGAGAGGGTTTAGACGCTTTTGTTGTGAGACGTCTTGGCTTGCCATTTAGAGATGTTAATTGGAAGAGTTGGGATGCATTACTTGAAAGAGTTCACAAACCTCAACATGAAGTCACAGTTGCTTTAGTTGGAAAATATATTGATTTACCAGATGCCTATCTTTCTGTTTCAGAAGCTTTAAGAGCAGGCGGTTTTGCAAATAATGCAAAAGTAATAATCAAATGGGTTGCATCTGATGATTGTGCCGATGAAAATGGTGCAAAAAATGTTTTATCCGATGTAGATGCAATGTTAATCCCTGGTGGATTTGGAGTAAGAGGAATAGAAGGAAAATTAGGGGCTTTAAAATTTGCGCGGTTAAATAAAATCCCGACCTTAGGTATTTGTTTAGGTTTACAGTGCATGGTTATTGAATATGCACGAAATGTCGCCGGTATGTCCGGTGCATCATCTCTTGAATTCGATGCCGACACTGCATATCCAGTAATTGCAACTATGAGTGATCAAGTTGAAGTTGTAAGTGGCAAAAAAGATATGGGCGGATCAATGAGATTAGGAAGTTATGAAGCTCATCTTCTTTCAAATTCAATAGTCCATGAAGTTTATGGCAAGAATGTAGTAACAGAAAGACATCGTCATCGATATGAAGTTAATAACGAATACAGGGATAAATTAAGTGAAAACGGCTTAATATTCTCAGGACTTTCCCCAGATAAAAAATTAGTTGAATTCGTAGAACTTGATAGAAATATTCATCCCTATTATGTATCTACACAGGCTCATCCAGAATTTAAATCAAGACCGACTCACGCTCATCCGTTATTTCAAGGTTTGATTAAAGCAGCCTTGAATAACAAAAAGTAGAAGCCATTTTGACTGCTGTTTCTCAAAATATTGATTCAGGCGTAAGATAATTAACTGGGCAATTTTTGGTAGGAGATTAAATTGTTAATAGGTGTGCCTAAAGAAATTAAGAACCATGAATATCGTGTTGCGATAACTCCAAGTGGAGTAGTTGATTTTGTTAAGAACGGTCATCAAGTAATTATTGAAAAAGATGCTGGTTTAGGTAGTGCTATTGCAAATGAAGAATATGAAAAAGCAGGCGCAAAAATTTTAGCCAGTGCTGATGAAGTTTGGCAAAGTGCAGAAATGATCTTGAAGGTTAAGGAACCAATTAAAGAAGAATATGAAAGATTAAAAAAAGGACAAATCCTATTTACTTATCTTCATCTTGCCGCATCTAAAGATTGCACTGATGCACTTATTAAGTCTGAAACTACTGCTATTGCTTATGAAACAGTTGAATTAGAAGATGGATCGCTGCCTCTTCTTGCACCAATGTCTGAAGTTGCAGGCAGATTAGCAACACAAGTTGGTGCACATTCATTATTGAAATTTCAAGGTGGCAGAGGATTACTTTTAGGTGGAGTCCCTGGCGTTAGAAAAGGTAACGTTGTTGTTATCGGTGGAGGCGTTTCTGGTCAACATGCTGCAACTATTGCACTTGGATTAGAAGCAAATGTAACGATTTTAGATTTAAATGTTGATCGACTTAAAGAATTAAATGAATTGTTTGAAGGTAAAGTTCAAACACTTGTTTCAAATGCCTATGAAATTGAGAGAAATGTCTTAGAAGCAGATCTTGTTATAGGTGCTGTTTTAGTTCCAGGTGCTAAAGCTCCAAAACTTATTACCAATGATTTAGTTAAAAGAATGAAACCAGGATCAGTTTTAGTTGATATCGCAATTGATCAAGGCGGATGTTTTGAAGATTCAAAACCAACCACGCACGCTGATCCAACCTACAAAGTGCACAATTCAATTTTTTACTGTGTAGCAAACATGCCAGGCTCAGTTCCAAACACTTCAACTTTTGCCCTAACAAATGTGACAATGCCTTATGCAAAAGCGATAGCGAATAAAGGTTGGAAGAAAGCTTTAAGTGATGATAAATCCCTAAGACTTGGTTTAAATGTTCATGAAGGAAAAGTAACTTATAAAGCTGTCGCCGATGCTTTCAATCTTGAATATATTAAACCTGAAAATATATTGAATTGAGATGGATTTAGGTTCAGTAAAACAGAAATTTCTGAATCACCTTGAACTTGAACGAAATCTTGCCACTAACACAATTCAAGCCTATTCAAGAGATTTAGATTACTTAACTCAACAATTAAATAACGACTTAAAAAATCTAAATTTAGATTCTTGTATAAAAGTGATCAAAAGTTATAGTTCTTCTCATAGTGAAAAATCAGTTTTAAGAATTACTGCATGCATAAAAAGTTTCATTAAATACCTATATATTGAAGGACACATAAAGAATGATTTTGGATCAAATATTGAATCGATATCAACAAAAATATCTCTACCAAAGACACTTGATATAATTACAGTTATTTCACTTATTGAAAACATAAAACCAGATAGTCCAAAATCTATAAGAGATAGATTAATTTTTGAATTTCTATATGGAACCGGTTGTAGAATTAGCGAATTGGTAAACACTGATTTACAAGATATAGATTTTGTATCAAATATTCTAAAAATTAGATTCGGAAAAGGCTCAAAACAAAGATTAATTCCATTAGGTAAAAGTCTAAAAAATTCTATAGAAGCTTATGTGATTCAAGTTAGAAATAATGTGCCAAATTTTCAAAAGATTGATGCATTATTACTTAATTCCAAAGGTAAACGTCTTACCAGACAATCAATTTGGACGGTTATTAATAAATATGCTCAAGAACAAGGAATCAAAGATCTAACACCTCACACCTTGCGTCACGCCTTTGCAACTCACCTTCTTGAAGGTGGAGCAGATGTAAGAGTAGTGCAGGAATTGTTGGGTCATAGTTCAATTAATACGACTCAGATTTATACGCATGTGACAGTTGATAAGTTAAGGGAAACTTTTATTCAAACTCATCCTCGTGCCAGACACTAAAACCTCACTAATTCAAAGAATTTATTAATCGTTTGACATAGGCTTAAGTCTGTGGCCCAACCGGGGCGGTTGTGCAGAAAGTTGGACTTGTCATGGCAACTCCGTCTGTTAAAGATGATGGAACCAGAATCGCTAAAGGTCAAAAAACTGCCTCTGATTTTCCTGTTCCTCAACCTTTATCCCAACATGGGCCAGCACACATTATTTCCATGGTTAATCAAAAAGGTGGAGTCGGTAAAACTACAAGCACAATAAATTTAGGTGCAGCATTAGCAAGTTATGGTCGAAAAGTTTTACTTGTTGATTTTGATCCACAAGGTGCACTATCCGTTGGACTAGGAATTCCTGTTTACCAATTAGAAAAAACTTTGCGACATGTTTTAGTAGGTGATCAAGTACCTGCGCGTGATGTTTTAGTAAAAACTAAAGTCGATGGTTTAGATCTTCTGCCTTCAAATATTGAACTTTCTGCTGCTGAACTTGAACTTGTAAGCGAAGTTGGTAGAGAGCAGGTATTAAAGAGTGCTTTATCTCCACTTCTAAACGAATATGATTTCATAATTATTGATTGTCAACCTTCATTAGGACTTCTAACAGTAAACGCTTTAGCAGCTTCTGAAGGTTGTATTGTGCCACTTGAAACAGAATATTTTGCATTAAGAGGACTTGCATTACTCACCCAAACCATTGACAAGATCAAAGGAAGAATAAATCCAAATTTACAAATTTTAGGAATTCTTCCAACCATGTATGACCCAAGAACTGTGCATGGAAGAGAAGTTCTCGAACGAGTTGAAGATGCTTTTGGAGACAAAGTATTTGAAACCGTAATCGCAAGAACTGTTAAATTTCCAGAAACTACTGCAGCTGGTTCACCAATTACTGAATATGCACCATCTTCGCCAGCAGCAAAAGCATATAAAAGATTAGCTCGAGAGCTCATTCATAAAATCAAATGACAATATCTACTACAGAAAATGAAGTGGTAGAAAAAACCACCAAACAATTTAGCGTTAAATTAAATCAATTTGAAGGCCCTTTTGATCTCTTATTAAGTCTTATAGCTAAACATGAATTAGAAGTCACAGCACTTGCGCTTCATGTAGTTACTGATGACTTTTTGCAATATATAAAAAGTCAAGGTTCCGAATGGGACCTCAATGAAGCCACTGAATTTTTAGTAATCGCTGCAACACTTTTAGATTTAAAAACGGCACGTCTGCTTCCATCTGGTGAAGTAGAAGATGAAGAAGATATTGCAAGACTAGAAGCAAGAGATCTATTGCTAGCACGATTAATGCAATATAAAGCATTCAAAGAAGTGTCAGTTTGGATAAATGATAATTTCAATTTGGAAGCAAGAAGATTTCCAAGATCAGTATCACTAGAACCTCAATTTGCAAATTTATTACCAGAAGTGTTACTAGGTTTAGGACCACATGAGCTTGCACGTCTTGCAGCAAGAGCTCTTGAAGCTAAGAAAATTCCAAGTGTTTCATTAGCACATTTACATGCACCTTTAGTAAGTGTTAGAGAACAAGCTGGAATTATTGTAGAGCGTTTAAGAAAGGTGGGAGTTACATCTTTTAGATCGTTGATAACCGGAGTTGAAATTCCAGTAATTGTTGCAAGGTTCTTAGCTGTTCTTGAGTTATTTAGAGAGTCACAAATTACTTTAGAACAAGAAGCGCCCTTAAAAGATTTATACATCAAATGGGTTGGTTCAAACGAGGGTGATATTTCTGTTACTGACGAGTTTGATCAAGAAATGGAAGATAGAAGCAATGTAGTAGATTTGGGAAATAATAATGACTGAAAATTTTCCCAATGATGAAGTTGTTTCATTAGGAGCTCCATCTTTAAAATCTGCAATTGAAGCCATTTTGTTGGTAGTTGATGAACCAGTTTCAGTATTAACTATTGCTCAAGTAACTAATACACCTGAAATTGAAGTTGTTAAAGAATTAAAGAAATTACAAAAAGAATTTGAACAAAGAGATGGTGGTATTACTTTAAGAGAAGTTGCTGGGGGATGGCGCTTTTATACAAATGAAAATTCAGCAGAAGTTGTGGAAAGATTTCTTAAAGATGGAATGACTGCAAGATTAACCCAAGCATCATTAGAAACCTTAGCTGTAATTGCTTATAAACAACCTGTATCAAGAG
>JACCDO012395200.1_pt1 | contig 11609 bp, 9 predicted proteins | sample 7446101 | NCBI WGS metagenome assembly JACCDO01 (sample SAMN15323440, study PRJNA562643) | freshwater metagenome | isolation source: river surface water | place: USA:Blue River Watershed | collected 2017-08-16
ATGTATTTTTATATAAAAGTTGTAAAAAAATAAAATTTAATATTAGAATAATGCCTAATAATTCAAATAATAATAAACGATTAATTAAAAAAAATAACCAAAGACGATTCTTTTTAGATATTACTTCTAAAATAAAGAATACAAATAAAACAAATATTACTTTTATAAACAATAAAATTGAGACTATTAAAAATGAAATTAATAAAATTTATACAAATGAAAATAAACAACCAAAAAAACCTATTCAATTAGTCAAAAAGCCAATAATTTATGCTGAAGTGGTTTTCAATGATAATGGACAAAACAAAGTATTTATATATTATTGTGATATGGAAAAAAATGTCGAAAAATCCAAAGTATTAGATAAGGATTTTTGGGATGAACGCAAAACACAAATCATCATTTAATTATTCTTCATCACTCTCTTCTTCATCTTCCGTCAGATTATTGTTTGTATCAAAACAAAAATCATTTTCAAAATCCTTAAACAAGTTTTTATATAACTTCTGTCTACAATATGGACATTTTGTTTTACTCTTCTCCTTCTCTATCAACTTCACTCTACATTGAAAACATAAATAATGACCACATTTTGTTTTATATTCCGTATTTTCAAAACATACTGTACATGTATTATCTTCCCTATTTATATTATTTCTATGTAAAAATGCATTCATTCTTTGTACTATAATACTCTCTTCTTCCAATTCATTATCTCTTACAAATCTATTATTTATCTTCGAAAATCGTAAACTATGTATTATCTTTTTTGATTCTATTAATACCTTCATTAATGAAAATGTATGTCTATGTCTCTTTTTTTCACCCTCATATACACCCAATACATTTGTTTGTATATCCAACCTATAATCATATAATGTTATCTGATTATCTATCTGTTTATTTTCATATTTTAACAAAAAATTATATTCTATATTATTCTTCTTTATAAACTTCCTCAAACCATAATCCCAATGTTGCAGTGATGAATCAAATACATAATATAATTTTAATTTTATTTCATCCACTATTATACATATATTATGTGTTCTTATTTTTGTCCATCCCGAATTTATTGTAAAATTATATTCCGATCTCTCTAAATACCTTATTATCTGCATATACATTAAATTTAATAAATCAAAATCCTCATCACTCATCTCATCTATCATCTCTTTATACTCCATATCTCTTGTAAATGAATCCCCAAATACTTGTCTATATTCCTCTTTTTTCATACCCGCCAAATACATTCTCATATTCTCCGTCTTTTGTAAATACCTATCTATTCTCTCATCTCTTATTATATTCCCATTGTTTATAACCTCACTGTTTATTGTCTCTTGCTTTTCATCCATTTGTTGAATATTCTTTTCAACAGATTTTACTTCTAAAGAATCCATTCTATCTCTTTTATTCTTCCTATTCGTTTTTATACCCTTTATACTCTTTTTATCATTTTTTTTTTCATTTTTCTAAAATCTCATCTTTAATAACTTTGTATAATTTACTATCAACACTATAAATAATAAAAAGAATAATATAAATGCTATATTCGATCTATATCTATTGTTTTCATAATAATTCATAAATGCCTCTGGTGTTGTACTTTCTGTTGTTGTACCTTCAGCTGTTGTACTATCAGTTGTGGTCTCTTCAGTTGTGGTCTCTTCAGTTGTTGTCTCAGCATTAGATGAATCAGTAGTTGTTGATTCAGTACTATTTGTATAACACAATCCATTTAATTCATCATAAATATTTGGTACTTGTATTTCTGGTGGACATTTTGTATCATCAAAAGTATTTGCTGATATACATCTTCCATATGTCACCATTTTACCATCACTATTCTTCTCTTTTGATACACACCATTTACAATTTCCACTTGTTTTTTCACAATTAAAACACATAAATTTTGTATTACAATTACATTGATCCGGATATCCATAATTACATTTTTCAATACACTTTGGTAACTCCATTTTTATCTTTCTATTATTTATTAAGTTTTTTTCTTCCTCTCTATAATTTTATTTTTGTAAATAATATCCTCAAAAATGCCGTATCAACACAAAATATATAATGCAATACCTCTCCCAATATAAATAAAAATATAAAAGCCTTTATAAATGTCGTATTTATTATATAACTCAATATTATTGCACCTATTATTGTACCTATAAAATCATTTAATGCAAATGGACCTATTCTTTTAGCATGTACACCCTCATTCGGTTTTCCTAATATATCTCTATATTCTGCTAATACCGTAAATGGACACTTATAATTTGTCATTCTCTAAATATTCATTATAATAAAAAATGAAAATTATATTCTTTTATTTTTTATAATTTATTTTATCTTAAAAAAAAAGTAAATATACGTATTAAGGATATTCATATAAATTAAATATAAAATTATGAATTATGTTCAACAAAGACATAATACAAAGGATATAAATAATCTAAAAAATAGATTAAACGTAAATAACAATTCACTGGAACTAAAATATAAAAGGAACAAATTAATACAATTATTAAAATATAAGATTGAAACTGATAAATTAGATGATGTTAATATTCTTGTACACGAAAATGCAGATTCAACACCTCTAAATAAAATTGATAAAAATATAACTTTATTGGAATATGATCATGATAATGCTGAAAAAATGATGTGTAACAGTTTACGCAGAGATTATGTTAATCGAACTATCATTCAATTATATAATTCTTTACCTGATGATCTTTTTTTAATTCAAATTGATTGGAAATATCTTAAAATTTTTTATATTGATTATACAACCGGTAAAAGAGATTTACTTTTTATTAGTGATGGATCTAAGATTTTTGATACTCGAGGTAAAAAAAAAGAACTTGTACCCGATAATCCCATTCATTTAATAACGGATGAGATTCTTAAAGAATATGAAGAATTAGAAGGTATCTTTCAAATGTATAATACAACACCAGTTCTTATTCATACCGTTCTTTATTCAAATAGAACTAATAAAAATGTTTATGATTTTCACGAATTACTCGAAGAACATCAATTTGCACATTTTGGTTATTATCTTCATTATATGATCTTTAAATCTATTATTAGTAAATCCGAACGAGTTCGACCACCTAATAATGATATCAAAATTATTAATTCTATGTACTATTATCTTGATACTAATCCCGTTATTGGTTATCTTGCTTCTAGATCTGATGAAAATTTTGTTTTATATTATGATGATATATACAATACTATATCTTTATACAAAAAATTTGGTGATTCTGATAATGAAGAAAATGGTGATCTTAGTTCTAAATGGATTAAAGAAATCGATGTTCTTCATCCTGATGATTTTATTTAAATCAAATTTACTTTATTTATAATTTTTTTCTTCTATACTCTTATTATAATTTTTCATTATAATAATTTATTTATAAAAATATATCTCTTTTTCACAATGTGAAAAAAAAACATGTTTATTGTTTATCTTCTTGAAGATCTAACTCTGTCATATGATAATTCACATAATGTTTGTATTGTATAAAACGACATATCATCTGTTATTGAATATATGAGATTACCCTCATCATACTCATTCTGTTCCATCAAATACTTCTTATTATGATCACTTATATATTTCATTATATCCAATCCCATTAAACAATTCGATTCACTTATATAATTTAACCATGCATATCCCGAGACTTTCTTCATCCAATCTATATGACAGATCTTCTTTTCATCTATATCATCTAAAGATGATTCATAAATTCTCTCTCTTATCATATCAAATATACCATAATTATTATCTATTATAGCCTCAAATAAAAACATCAATAATAATATATCAACCTCCTCATCTAATCTTGTCATTAAAAATAATTTATCATTATTCATTAATCCATAAAATGCCGAATTCGTTTTATCTTCATCATACACCTTATATATATACTCCTCTCCATCTGTCTTCGATTCTTTCTCCAACATATACTTCAATAATTTATGTATAAATCTATATGCATAATGTTCACTTAAAGGTTCAAATTTTATCTTCTCCTTCTTACTTCGACTCCTCTTTATCTTCTGTATCTCCTCATCTAAATCTGAATTTTCTTCCGATCCCGATTCTGATCCAGTTTCCTCATCAGAATTTTCCGGTGTAAACTCTCCATTACTATCACATGACTCATTCTCAAACTTCTCCTCCTCTTCTTCATCCTCTTCAGATTCTTCTTCGTCAGATTCATCTGTTTGTACGGCTTTTCTCATATAACTCCTATTTAATATACTCGTTATATCATCCATATCAGGATCTTCCTCCTTCTCTTCTTGAATCTCATCTTCTTCATTTACGTTTATACCATCATTCTCATAATTTATATCATTTTCAGTCTCAATATGATCTATTATTGTGATCTCTTCTACGTTCTCCATCTTTTATATTCTTTTCTTTTTATAATTATTTAAAACTATTTATTATATTTTAAATCATTTTTTTTATCTAAAATCATTTTTTATTTTTTTTTTATCTTTCTACTATATACATATTATGTTGAATCATCTTGAAGTCTTTACTAGTCCTTACCCCAAAATACGTATTGGATCACATGGTGACGGTGGTTATGTCATTGCTTGGGATAAAGATTTAAAATATGATCTCCTTCTATCCGGTGGTGTTGCACAAAATATCGATTTTGAAGATCACTTCCTTAATTCTTATCGCCAATTAAACCCCGATTCCGATATTCACTGTTTTGCTTTCGATGGATCCGTCAACAATATTCCCGATAACTCTAATAAAGATAAAATTCATTTTGTTAAGAAAATGATCGGTCCCAAAAATAACCACAAATTCTCAAATCTTAAACATCTTATTAATAACCACCAAAATATCTTCCTCAAAATGGATATCGAACGCGGTGAATACCCATGGTTCAAATCTCTATCTCATAACGACATTAAACACTTCAAACAAATTGCTATCGAATTTCATCATCCTCTTAATTGGGATGTTATTAAGAAAATTAATAAAACTCATAAATTAATCCACTTCCATGGTAACAACTGCAATAATTGTATCACCATTAAACATAACGGTAAACTCCAAAAAATACCCAAAGCCTTCGAATGCACCTTCATCCGCAAAGATAATCACTCTTTTACTCGATCTTTCGATCCTATACCCGGACCTCTCGATAACCCCAACAAAAAAAATACACCCGATATCACTTTGTGCGGTTACCCCTTCAACAACAAATCCTATCAAAACCCTCTTCAAAAATTTAAAAAGAATATTATTTTTAGAAAACGTATCAACTTAAAAAAACCTATTAATACAAATACAAAAAATGATGAAAATATAACAAAACCATTGATAAATGTATCTAAAAAACCATTAAAAAGAAGAATAATAAGAAAAAGACGTTTAATATAATAATTATTTTTACTATATATTTTTTTATAAAAAAATTTAGATTTAATATTTAATTAAATTTATTAATTAGATGATGAATCAATTATATCATAATCATCATAACACATATATCTAAATAATACCTCATCGAAAAATCTTGGATAATCCTTTTTAAATGATGCTATATTAATAATACCATATTTAGATGGTTTATCCTTCTTTGCTTCTTCATATTTTGGTACCAAAAAATCAGATTTTTGATTTACTGCATTTTGTTGATTTACTAAATTCGATTGATTTACTAAATTCGATTGATTTACTAAATTTTGTTGATTTACTAAATTCGATTGATTTACTAAATTTGGTTGATTATATTGATTATTGTTATATAAACCATTATTAACCATATTAGGTTGTGAATAATATGAATAAGGATTCATAGGTGGATATTGATTATATTGCATCATATATTGATTTGGATACTGATTAGGATATTGATATCCATATTGTGGTGGGTATGGTACTGCTGTACTTGGACCCAATCCATTCATCATATTAAAATTATTATTTTGGTTTTGATCTGGAGTTTCTCTATTATATCTAACCGGTTTATCCATCTCCTTCCTAACATCTCCATTTAAAGATTCTTGTCCATATCTAACTGTATTTACATTTGTATTTACTGAATTTATATTATTTACAATATTATCAATATTTCCTGTATTTTGCATTAATACATCATTCTTTAATGATGATGTTGGTGATATCTGTTGTTTAACTGGTTCTTTTTTAACCCGCCAATTATCATCTATATTTGACCTGTCTCTTGATGAAAAATGTGAATTTAATCTCTTTCTCATTACTGTACTCTCATTCTTTTCACTCATTTTTACGTTTACTTTTTATACTTTAACGTGAAGTTTTTTATATTTTATACCATATTTATCAAAGATTTTGGTTAATAATTTTCATTTTTTTTATAGAAAAAAAAATGATTAATTTATTCATTTGTTCTTTACTTTGTATTATAAAAATAAACCGTAAAATTTTTAAAAATGAGTGAACAAATACCTAATAAGATAAGTTTGAAAAAGAGTAAAAAGAATTTTAAACTCTTTTTCCATCAGGAATATGCAGTAAGAAAAAATCTGGAAATCATTTCGAGAGCTGAACCCTTCGCTGAAGGTGTCATGGGACAATTACCCAGAATGGGTAAATCACATATTATGTTAGGAACTATATTGGAATATTCAAAAAATTTAGAGAATTGTAATTGTATGATTGTATCGACAGCACCAAATGATTCTTTACCTCCTTTATTGGAGGATTTAAGAAAATATAAAGAATTTGAAGAGTATTTTTTCATGAAAATTGATGAGGATCTTGATGAAAATTTTGCATCCAAATTAAAAAAGAAAAATATATTTTTAGCTTCTAAACAATTTTTACAATACAGAATCAATGACCAATCTCAGATTCAATTACCAATTATTGATCTCCTCTTTACTGATGAGATACATAATGGTGGTTGTACTGATTTAAGTCAAGATATCTTTAAAATTTATGGTTTTAATGCACACAAGTTTTATGTATCCGGTACTTATGGTATCGCTATCGATTTTTATCAAATTCAAAAAGATAACTTAAATCTTTTCGATTTACAATCCATTGCTTTATGTAAAAATATAACTTCGGATTCTAATCAATTTGAACTTATCGAAAAACATGGACCTATTATGCAAGAATTAATACAGGAATATAAAAATAATGATAAATTATGTGAAGTTGAGGTTTTTTTTAATAGATTACCATCATTAGTTATTCATTCAGTCAATATAAAGAAAGATGTTTTAACTAATTTTGAATCAATTAAAATGAATGAATCCGAATTCGCTTTATCATTAAAACTTTTATTTGAATTAAATCCCGATAAAAACGGTTTTGTTAATCATAATGGTTTAGTCCAATTATGTAGGGGTGTTTTTAATACTGAACAAAATACAACTAACCAACCCCAATCTATTTTGCAAAATATTCAACAATACAATTTAAAAGATGGATTACGCGGTTTTGATAAAGATTATCCCATTATTATTATCTGTTTTTTACCCTTCGGTAAAGGACAACGTATTATGGATGTATCTAAATCCTTCAAAAAATTATTTGAAGATGAAGCCATTAATCCCGATTTTGATATTTTAGCTCTCAATGACAATGTCGAAGAGAATGCACTTGAAAAAATTAATAAAAAATATAACCAAATTATTGGTTCTAAAAAAGGTTTAGTTGTTTTAAGTGGCAAAAAATGTGTTATGGGTGTCTCTATTCCCCGTTGTGATGTAGTTTTACTATTTAATCAATGGCAAGAAATGAACCCCATCTTCCAAGCTATGTATCGTTGTATGACTGATGATTATGATGAACCTATTCGTTTAGGTCGTCATCAATATACAAAAAAATATGGTCATATTGTTGATATTAATTTTCATCGTCAAATTCAATTAATGATTAGTTATTCACAAAATACTTTTAACAATCTATTTTGTAAAGATGCTCTTCAAAAAGCATTAAAATATAAACTTTTCCAAATTGATCAAAAATCTTGGTATAATACCATTTTTGAAGATGAAGAACTTAATACTGATGATGTATCTAACCGCATTTATGAATCTTGGTTCCAAAATGCCGATAGTCAACGTCTTAAACAAATTATTGAAGACCGTTTTCTTGAAAATATTATTATTGATAATGACACTTTGTCCTTATTAAATGGTATTCATGTACCTATTTTGAAAAAAAATGGTGATAATGTACTTTTGTTACATAATGACCATTCTTTAATAAATAATCCATCAAATACTAATAATAATAATCAAAATACTAATTCAAACAGTTCTGATGAAAATCATACTGAAAAAGAAAATTTGGAAAGATTTAGAGAAATGTTAAATCATGTGATATTTTTAAGTATCTTACTTACTATTTATCAACCTGATCTTAATAACATCTTCTCCATGTTAAAATTTATCCAACAAAATAATGTTCTTAAAGAACTATTTATTAAAAAAATGAAAGATTGGTACCAGTTTACATCAGATGATCTTATTAATCTTCAAAAGAAGAATATTTTTATCGAAAGTTTTATGAATCTATTGGAAAACTATTTTCCTCTAATTCATCCACTTCACAATAATATTCAACTTATGAAAGAACTATTTTCATCCAATTTACCCTATCCTAAAACTCTTCATCGAATGATACATCAATATGTATCTTCCGTTGAATTAGAAGTTAAAGCTTATGGTAATGTATCAACACCAAACGAAATAGTTAATGAAATTTTAGATAAAATACCAACTGAATTTTGGAGTCAACCTAGAAAAGTATTCGATCCCGTTTGCGGTAAAGGTACCTTTCTTCTCAAAATTATACATAAATTTATGAACTCTCTCACTTTCATTCAAAATGAAAATGAAAGATATCAATTTATCGTTGAAAATTGTATCTATTATTCTGATATTGACCTTTTTAATATTTATATAACAAACGTTCTCCTCAAAAAGAACTTTCAAAATATTAAACTTAACTTCTATTGTGGAAACTCACTAGATTTTAACCCCATAATTCATTGGAATTTATCCAATCAATTTGATTCTATTATTATGAATCCACCATTTAATGATGGATCCGGTAATAAAGGTAGTAATCATAAATTATGGGAACACTTTGTCAATAAATCTATTTTAGATTGGTTATCACCTAATGGTTATTTAGGTACTTTACATCCTTCCGGATGGCGCAATGTTAACGGTATTTGTGGTGATATTTTAAAAGAAAAACAAATGTTATTCTTAAAAATATTCAATGACAAACATGGTAAAAAATTATTTAATTGTAATATACGATTTGATCTTTACCTTTTACAAAATTGTCCCAATCAAATACCAACCAACATCATTGATGAAAGTGGTGTTTTAAATACTCTCTTCCTTAAAGATCAGATATTTATACCCAACAAGAATTTTAATTATATCTATTCTTTAGTCGCTAATGATAACGAACAAAAACTTAATATTATTTATGACCGCACTATGTACGGCTCTGATAAAAAAAATATGAGTAACAAAGAATCTGATACTTTTAAATATCCTTGTGTTTACTCCATTAAAGTTAATGATGAACCTAAATTCTATTATTCAAATGAATTAAAAGGTCACTTCGGTATACCTAAACTTATCTTCGCTTCCGGTGCAACCGGATTCTTAAAAGATATTCATGGTCAATTTGGTCTCACTAACTTCGCTAGAGGTATCGTTGAATCACCACAAAATATTGAAGAATTATATCTTTTCATGAAAAGTAATAAGTTTAATACCATTAAAGAAAGTTTATATATCACCATGAGTGAAATCAACTTTAATGTCCTTAAACTTTTTAAACATAACTTCTGGAAAAATAACTAATACCAAACCTTTTATTTATAATTTTATATTCTATTCATTTAGAAAGATGAACCAACTTAAAGAAAAATATTTATTAGATTTGATAAAGAACATGTTTAATATAAATTATGACAGGGATGATAACAATTATGAGATACCTGATAATTTATTTGGTATTTTTGCATCAATTCATCGTCAAAGATTAAATATAAATAATCCAACAAATAATGATAATGTACATGGATGTATAGGATATTTTAATATGGATGGGATGACAAGAGAGAATATAATTAAAAAAGGATTTGATGTGTCATATAGTGCATGTTGGGAGGATAATAGATCATCACACTTTAGTGATTCAATTTTATTTGATCCTTCTGCAACTTTACAGATATATTATATGAAGAAACCATATTATATTATAAATAAAGAGAATGGTATGATAGAAGAATTAAATAAAAAATTTAATAATAGTAATTATGGTATAATAGCTATAGATAATAGAACTAAAGAGAGAGCAACATATTTACCCAATGTTTTTCCAAATAAAAATTTTAATAATATAAAAAATGATATAATAGTAAAAGCATCATATAGTTCTAAAAACAAATCCCAATATACATTTTATGCATATACATGTGATATATATGAGATATCTTTTTCTGACTTATTATCTAAACCACAATTAACTTTGCATATTGAATCTTTTATTGATTTTATAAATAATTATTTTGAATCAAATCATAACTTTATACCTTATTCAATGAATATTAATAATAAAATAAATATTCAAATGAATCAGAATGTTCGAAATATAGCATCAATTTATGATTATTTGTTTTTATGTAAATATTTAAATAAACTTCCTGAAAAAAATTCAATAATTTATAATAAAATAATAAATAATATTCAACATTATATTATAAAACAACAAAAAAAGAATAATATGCAACAAGCAGGTACATTTTTATTATTAGTATTAAAAGATTTTTATAAGAATTCAGGATATAATTATACTCCAAATATTAATATTTATTATAATCTTTTAAGTGATAATAAAGTGAATTTACTAAATCAACAATTTGAACTTCCGCAGATCCTTATTATGTTATCTATAATAAAACCAAATAAAAATATTATATCAAAGTTTTTACATAAATTTTATAAAACTATTAATAATTATAATAAAATTGATATAAATAATATATTCTTTTATAATTGGTTTGCAAAATTATTATTTGAAATATATATTAATAATACTTTATCAAATAATAATCAATTTATTTTAAAAATTAAAGATATCTTGTCAAATAAAATAATTGAAATAGTCAAAGAATATAATAATGATATTGAAACAAATTATATGGCGGTGGCATTTGAAGGTTTGTCAGCTTTATATACAATGGATAAAGATAGCATAAAATACAAATATATATATTATTTGTTTATAGAATTGGAAAAGAGGAGAAATAAATATTCATTATATACATTTTTAAATGGTAGTGCCAGAATTGATATAACAACTCATGTTCTTTATGGTTTTTATTATTTACTTTATTCAAAAAATATATAAAAGTATTATAGGATGAGTTATATAGAATACTTAGAAGATTTATCTAAAAATATTGATGATAAACATAAAACAAATATTAAAAATAAAGAATCTTATGCTGAAGTATCCACACCATATCAATTAAGAAAAGATATGTTAGATAAAATACCATCAAAAGTATGGTCAAATAAAAAGATTAAAT
>JACCDO012398679.1_pt1 | contig 11609 bp, 11 predicted proteins | sample 7446101 | NCBI WGS metagenome assembly JACCDO01 (sample SAMN15323440, study PRJNA562643) | freshwater metagenome | isolation source: river surface water | place: USA:Blue River Watershed | collected 2017-08-16
CCGGGTTCAAGATAGCCACCAGCTGGAATGTCGTGCTTCCACCAAATGCCTCGGCGAACTTTTGCCAATCTTTTTTGGTTTTCAGTGATGTAGTCAATTGGGCTGAGTGTGAGCATCATTTTGAAGAAGAGGGGTGCCACTTCAATGAAGATAAGCATCAATGTGAGAAACCAGGAAGCAGTTGGTGATTTTTTATGTGCGATTTCGATGCGGTTAATGAGTCCGTCCACACCATCTGCCTTGCGTTGCCACTCATCTTTTCCTAGGCGGTATTTTTCATCAGAAGCCACCACTGCGTCCTCTTGAGCTTTGATCCTTTCATCGAACTGCTTGATTTCAGGCAGCACTCTTTCTTTGACTTCTTCCAACTCGGCTATTCTTTGTTCAAGAAGAAGTTTTTTTGCCTTGAATTTTTCTTTTATGCCTGTTTGAGACTCTGCAATGACTTCTTTCTCGACCTGATCTCTGCTTTCTTGGGCTTTGGTGATCTCTGCTTGCTTGGCTAAACGTTGCTTCAAAAGATCGTTCTTGACTTCATTGGCCTCTTTGATTTCACGATCACGCGTTTCACGATCCTTGGCTTCGTACTTGTCATATTCCGCTTTGCGTGATTCCATCAGTACAGTTTCAATCTCTGTCTTCATGATGCGAATCTCAAGGGGCTTGGAAATCACAAGGCCAATGAGACATGCCATCAAGAAACGAGGCAACGCACGAACGATTTCAAACCATTCAATGCTTTCTGTGCCATCACCATGACCCGTGGTTGAAACAATGAAACGGTCTAGGTTGTAGATGACTGCGGCCCAAACCAAACCAAAAATCACTGATATGGCCATTTGGACTGGAACCAAGGCCTGTGAAGCAGGACCGCCACCAATTTGGGCAAAAAACACGGTGTAGAACGCATAGGAGCCGGACAAAAAGGCCAGAAGTGCTGTGGCCAAGACTGTTCCCCCAATGCCTTGCAATTTCACGCGGTCGTAATTTGGGCAATGCTTGAGCAACTGGAGGTCTACACCAGCTGAAAAATACAGCATTCGTTCCAGTCGACCGGGATTGAATTCGTAGTCGTAATCAAAGTCAAGCTTTGGATTGGAGTTGGAAATGGCATTGGCTTGGTTCACAGGACGCTCCTTTTAAGGACCAGGTGTTCGAAGGACTGAAATGCGGTTTTCTAGCTGCTGAAGTTCATCCAGCGAAAGGGTGACTCGGGGTGAATCGAAAGTCAGGGTGGGTCGCGACAATGAGGTCACATCAAGGGGTTGACTTGCTGGGATGTGAGTCTTAACGGACCACAAATGGTTTGGATGGATCGCGGCTAAATGTTTTGAAGGCTGGGGTGTAGGTTTTAAAACTGGACTCAGCGACTGAACCAATTCCTTTTCCTTGGGAAACGGTTTGAGCTTAAGGCTTTGTGCGTTGTGGTGCTGGAAAAGGCGATTCGGATTGACCCAGCGCTCATCCCGTGCGGCGCGTGTATCGAGCACATATTGGCGCCTACCAAAGAGGTTCCATACGGTAATTTGAATCTTTTGGTTGATGGGTGCATTGAATCCAATTTGGGGTGAGCCGCTGAAGAAAGTTTTGAGCAATGAAGATTCATTGCTCCATACCTTCAATATGCCCCAACCCTGCAGGTCAAGATCAGCTCGACAGATCTCCACAGGAACCATCTCAGTGGGCAAACTTGCTCGCGTCACGCAAGGTCGCAAGAACCAGTGATGGATTCCAAAGAAATGACTTGACGCTTTTGACATGATGTTCATTGTCCGGGTTTGCAGGAAACGCGGACTTCAACACGACGGTTTTTCCTGAATTCGCCTGTGATGTCCATGGTTGGGAATCGGTCCCCAACACCCAAGGGCGCAATCCGATCAGGGGTGATGTAACCATTTGAGATCAACCACTCTGCCACGCTGCGTGCACGCTGTTCGCTGAGTTTGAGGTTGCCAATTGGGCCATCTGGGTGAGCAGATCGATCTGAGTGACCCACAATCAATACGGTGGTATTGGGATGATCTCTCAAGAGCTTTCCAAGTCGGGCAAGGCTTGCTTGAGCACTGGGTGAGAAATTTGAATTTCCAAGATCAAACAAAACACTCTCACCCAAGGTAATGACTGGCGGACGAGGGCCTTCTCGCTTGCTGCAATCAAAAATCAGCTGTGGATCGTTCTCTACCGACTCCAGCGTGACAGGTTGCCAAGGATAGTCAATGTCGGTCTGTTGTGCCACATCAATGGAGTCACGATCAGGACGAAGGCGGTTATCCAAATCGTTCTTCATGCGATCCAATTTATCTTCAACTCGATGAATCAAAGGCCCACTTTGAGCAGAGCATCGCCAGTCGTTGCTGGGGCAACTTAAGAGCGCAGCAATTGACCAAAGCAGCGCCATGATCAATCCCACCCAACAATGAATCATTTTTCCAGTTGCAATCAAGGCAATCGCCAGCACACCCATGGGCAGGTAATTCCAGGACGAGCAGTCTGAGTCAAGGTCACGCAGCCAGTAGGCAAAGCCAATCAAGCCAACAAGCAGCCAACTCATGCTGAAGAGTCGCTCCGCCAATAAGCTTCGCATGCTCATTTCAATTTTTGAAATCAAACATTTCATCAAGAAAGGCATGACGGCGAGCAAAGCCCATTGCCATGAACAAAGCCAAAGGCACAAAGCTCCCAATAACAAAGGCCAAATCCAGCCACAAGCCTCACAGGGAACAGCTGTTGGAAAAGACGCTTCGGTAGGTTTAGGCTCTAAAGGAGTTTGATCAAGCTCATGATCAGGTGCATTGATCGATTCATCGACAGGACTTGGCCCGTTCGTGTCGTCCTTCTGAGTTTCATGTTCTTCAGGTGCAAGCTCGGCGTCCAATATTTCTTCGGGGCGCGGTGGAAGTACTTTGGCGTAGGCCCAACCCACAATCCGTCCAAATTCCTTCCCACCGGGTCCTGCTGAAGTGGATTGAGAATGCCAGTCGATCACATGGAGATCGTGAACCTGAGTCTTCCAGCCAGACCCTGGTGGGTTCGCAAGATGAACCAAGGGGACCACTCTTTGTCTCAGTGTGGTGTCAGGCGGTAAATTGGGTGCACTGGACAATCTTTGTACATCACTCATCCGGCCTCGGGTAATGACGATGTCTTGTCTCTCCACATCGTGACCGATGTGTGATGCCGTATTTTTTATGGTTTCGTAGTCGCCGTCGAAGCGTCCTTTAATCCATATGGAGCCGTCAGACGACATTAAATCAAACCTTGCTCATTAAATACTTATCAATTTTGCAGGCTTAATGGGTGGACATCTTCTTGGTGTAAACCCTAGTCGATGGGTTCTGCGAAAAACCGAATGGGCAATGAAAAGGCGCTTTGCTTCAACTGATTTTTAAGGCGCCGGCTTTATTGAACCAATCTTGAAGTTCGCAACCCGCCAATTTGGCCGCGCGTTGATGGTCGCCAGCTGCTTCGTTGAGCAAAGCCCGCATGCATTCTCTTTCCAGATTTTGCACGGTTTCATTGATGACCTGCGCATAGGTGGATTGCTTCATGGACCCCACGATTTGCTCGACATTAAAGGTTTGGGCGTCTAAGACTTGTTCCTTTTGTTGGAGGCTGGCGCGCAATTCAAAATTTTCATTTTGTAAGTCTTGTTGGATGCTATTGAAACGATTGCTCAAGTCTTGTACAGAGCGCAGGTCCCTGCAAACCAGACATCGCATCAGGTCATTGCCGTTTTGAAGGGTCATGTACAAGGCGCGAACTGGGATGATGCCACCTTGATGATCTGTCAGATTGATGTGCCGCCATATGGCGTCACTTTCGTTGAGCGAAGCATCGTTATTGAGAAGCATAGGGATCTTCACCTGGGACTCCTTGCTCACCAGGGCAGCGAGTGGCTGACCAATCCAATGATTGACATCGTTCATGTCAAAATGCTGCTCTGGAATGCGCCAGCAATGGATTCATCATCACTGATCAAGAGGACCAGATCCTGAGTTTTTTCCATCCATAATCGAACCAACTCAGGAGACAGTGCGGGAATGTTCAAATCGTAAGGACGGCTAAAGGCGTTCATGTGGTCGCTCAATGAGGTTTAGGTTGCGCGACTGACATGCAGTAGGCAAAAGCATCTTCTGGGCTGAAAGCCAGATGATCGGCGCCAATCCAGGCATATTCGGACCGGGGTAAGGTAAAGATGTTGCCCCCTACAAAAATCTTAAGCCTGGGGTTTCGAGTGGTCGCTCTCAGCTCAGTTATAAAGTCAATCAAACCGTCCAAACCAGCGTCGTGTCCGATGGAAAGACCCAGAAAATCAAACTCATGGGAAGTCAATGATTCAAGGACAGATTCCCGCTTTCCATCGGTCAAGACTTGAACAGACGACAAGCCTTGATCGTGGAAGAAATGGCTCACTGCAAGAATGCCGATGTTGTGCTCACATCCTGGCGCAGTCGATAGCAAAACCTTGGGGAAGTGTTGAGGGGAGGCCGAGTGGCTGAGGGTTCTCAATGAGCGCTTTTGATGACGCTCCACCCATTGTTGGAGATTCCAGAAAGCCTGAAGCGTATCGCTGTAATTGCGGTGATCCATTAGCCAATCGCTTTCGATTTGGTAAATCAAAGGCAACACAAGCTGAATGACATTGATCTGATGATCAGGCTCATCTTGTGAGAGCTCCCAAAGCACTTGATCACAACGGTTGAGGTCGCCCGTACAAATCGCGACCATCAACTGATCGTTGATCTCTCTCACCTGGCGTGAAGCAGAGCTAAGGGCATCAGAAGCCGACTTCTTGAATGCCATCAAGGAGTTCTGCAACCATTGCTCACAGGTGCTGGAATTGGAGGCCGATCTCATGGGAACAGGCTATGAATGTTTGGAGTCTGATTGTGGACCTTCCCTCAGGCCTCGTCAATTCAGGACTTGGCCCCAGAGATAGCACCTCGCCTCAGTTGGTCTCTTTCCATGGACTCAAACAAGGCTTTGAAATTGCCCTCGCCAAAGCCTTCATCCGCTTTGCGCTGAATGAACTCAAAGAATACAGGCCCCAGTAAAGTCTGACTGAAAATTTGCAACAGCAAACGTTTGTCACCTTGAGCGGTATTGCCATCAAGCAAGATCCCTCTGGCTTGCAATTCACTCACCGGCTCACCGTGTCCGGGCAGGCGTTCCTCAAGCATCTCGTAATAAATGTCGTTGGGCGCTGTCATCATCGGGATGCCTGCCATTTGCAAGGCATCCACACTGGCCAAGAGGTCATCGGTGAGCAATGCAATGTGCTGAATGCCCTCTCCATTGAATTGCAGAAGGTATTCCTCAATTTGCCCCCCGCTGTGTCCAGATTCTTCGTTCAAGGGAATTCGAATAAGGCCATCGGGCGCAGTCATGGCTCGGCTGGTGAGTCCGGTGTATTCGCCCTTGATGTCGAAATAGCGAATCTCTTTGAAATTGAAGATGCGTTCGTAAAAATGACCCCAATAAGTCATTCGGCCTTTGTAAACGTTGTGAGTGAGGTGGTCGATTTTTTTCAGGCCATGGCCCACTGGGTGTATAGCTGCCCCAGGCACAAATTCAAAGTCGATGTCGTAAATGCTTTTTCCATCTTCGAATCGATCAATCAGATAAAGCGGTGTCCCGCCTATCCCCTTGATGGCAGGAAGTCTCAGTTCCATGGGGCCAGTAGGAACTTCAACCGGTTGAGCGCCAAGTTCTAAGGCCCGCGCATAAGCCTTGTGGGAATCACGCACCCTGAAGGCCATGGCGCATGGGCCAGGGCCATGCTCGGCCGCAAAATATCCGGCTAGGCTTCTGGGCTCACGATTCAAGATGAAGTTGATGTCGCCTTGCCGAAAAAGGAGCACGTCTTTGGAGCGGTGGCGGGCCACCAAACTGAATCCCAACTTTTCAAAAAGCGGTTCAATCAGATTGGGCATTGGCGATGCAAATTCAACGAAATCAAAACCGCATAGGCCCATTGGGTTGTCGAACAGGTCAGCCATGAGCATTCCTATTGAGTTAAGGCTTAACTTTAATCCAAACGAAGTAATTTTTTGGCTGGAACAAGGGTATGCACGCACATGGATTCATCGCCTCTGGCCATTTGCAAATGGCAGGCCAACGACAAGCAACCTCGACATGTGCGATCAAGCATGGGACGGTGTGCTGATCAACCAGCGTTTAAGTTGGTCAGCAGACATGACGCCAGAGGTTCGTTGCACTTCTCGACCTCGATCAAATTGAATCAGTGTTGGAATGCTGCGAATGCCGTAACGCGAAGCAGCCATGGGCGACTCATCCGAATTCACTTTGACAAAGCGCACCCGAGGCATCTCGTGAGCGGCCTGAGCAAAGTGAGGTGCCATCATTCGGCAAGGACCACACCACGGCGCCCAAAAATCAACAATCACTGGTAAGTCGGTTCCGTTCAAATAAGTCGCTAATTCCGAATCGCTCAATGCCACGGGTTCAGCAGCCAGGATGGGCTTGCCACACCGACCACAATTCACTTCATGGGACAAAGCTTGAAGATCGAATCGGTTTTTGGTGGCGCAATGGGGGCAGACTTGATGCACGGCTAACTCCTTGAAGGCCAAAGGCAAGACAAACGGATGGTCTCACCTGGCTGACATCCAACAGTTGAGGCTGATCAATGCAATTTCAAGCTTGTTTGTTCAAAGCAATACGCCGAAACCAGTTTTCGCTTTTCAAAACTTGTAAGAACTGGTGGTGCCGTCTCTATCGCGAATCTTGCTGTAAATGACGTCCATGGCTTCTTTGGCCCCGTAAAGATTGAAACGGTAGGCGCGAAATGCCCCGTCGTCCAAAGGCGTGGCAATGCCCAGCGTTCCTTTACCAGAATAAAGAATTTGGCTCACTTGTTCGTAGGGAGAAAGAATGTATTCATAACGGCCCTCATTGACCGTGCAAAACCCGCGGATGTGCAAGGCACCAGAGTCCGAATTGATCAGCATGGGGTAGAAAGCTTTGTCCTCACACTGGGTGCTCATGCTCAAGACCACTGCACACTTCTTGCTGTCCTGAAAACAACGTACAGCCAAGATTTGTTTGCTGTCATCTTTGCCCACGGTGTAGGCAATGGCGTCCTTTTTGTTGCTGGCCGAGATGGTTTGCCAAAGACTGCTTTGTGCATGGGCACTCGATAGCCCCAGAACACCTGCCCCAAAACTCACCAGCAGAGTCAGACACCACTTTTTCATCTTCGCGCTCCAATTGATGCAACTTTATAGCATGCATAGAGACTGCAAGCTTTGGACAAAAGATCGGCATGACCACCCTGATGTGCAGGTGCAGCACTTGGGGCTGACGGCGAAGATGATGGGCTTTTCGCGTTGAGAGATTTCTTCATGCCTGCCTCATGGCGATACACCTATTGGATTCACGCTCGCGGAACTTTAAAAATGGGTTTGCGCCGCTCAGCAAAGGCAGCACGGCCCTCAGCGAAATCGTCGCTCAGGGCAGTCAGGCGTTCTCGCTCGCGCATCCGGGCTTCTTGATCTTCACCTCGAATCAACTCATTGATCGATTGCTTGGTGGTTTCGAGCGCAAGAGGCGATAAAGCCAGGATGTCTTCAATCAGTTTTAAATTGACCGAATGCCATTGGTCTTCACTGCAAAAAGTTTCGAACAAACCCAGATCGCGCAGACGATCTTCATCAAAGGGCCTGGCTGTCAAAAATGCACGCTGGGTGGCCGCCACACCAAAGCGATGGACGTATCGCTTGAGACCGCTGGCGTAGAAATGCAAACCCAAGGCGGTGGCGGGCATGCGCCATTCGATGCCGTGCAAGCCAATGCGCAAGTCACAGGCCAAAACCAAATCGGTGGCGCCACCGTAGACACTGCCGTTGAGCGCACACACAGTCACGGGTCGCAATCGTGAAAGGCGATCAGGGATGACTTCAAAGGCGTTGGCGCTGTGAGCATCGTCATCAAAGCCTGAGATGTCGTAGCCGGAACAAAACACCGGCTTGGGTTGAGAGGCGGTGTTAGCCGTCAGCACCAGCACACGGACATTGCGATCTGCATCCACAGCATCAAAATGCGCAAGCAAGGTTTTCAAGTCCTCGCCCTCAAGACGGTTTCTCTGCGCAGGCCGATTGAGCACGATGGTGGCCACGCCTTCAGCGCAGCTCAGCACCGGTGTCGAAGGAGTTGGAAGTTGCGCAAACATGGATGTCGCCTACATGGCTTTAGTGTTTGTTTTTCTTTTCCAGATCTCTGACCATGGCTTTACCCAATTCCACGCCCCATTGGTCAAAGGGATTGATGCGCCAGATGGTCGATTGGCAAAAAACTTTGTGTTCGTACAAGGCCATGAGCGCGCCTAAGTTGCCTGGGGTGAGTGCGTTCATCCAAATCAGGTTGCTCGGGATGTTGCCCCCATAGGTGTGGTGATGCAATTGCGATAGGGCTTGCGTTTCGTCCATCCCCGATGTGCGCAAAATCGCCAGCGCTTCATCTGGGGTCCTGCCCAAAGCAAAAGCTTGGGCTTGAGCCTGAAGGTTGGTGTTGACCACCGCAAGGTGCGTCTCGGCCAAAGGCATGGGCAGGGTCTCGTTCCTGACCCCAATGAAGTCAATCGGTACTAAATGAGTGCCTTGATGGATGAGCTGGAAGTAAGCATGCTGACCCTCCAAGCCCACACCGCCCCAGATGATGGGCGCGGTGTCCATCTCAACCGCATGTCCATCGCGGTGAGTGTGTTTGCCATTTGACTCCATGTCCAACTGCTGAATGTGAGCCGGCATGGTTCTTAGGGCGTGGAGATAGGGGGCAATGTGGTAACTGGTGGCGCCCAAAAAATTGCGATTCCAAATGCCACAGAGGGCCATCACCACTGGCAAGTTTTGGTTCAGTGGCGCCGAAAGAAAATGCTGGTCCATGGCTTGGGCGCCGTCCAGGAATTCTTGAAATGCGGTGCCCCCCATGGCCACAGCCATGGGAAACCCAATGCTGGACCAGACCGAATAGCGCCCGCCGACCCAATCCCAGAACTTCAGGATGTGCGCATCGCTGAAACCTTGAGACCTTGCCAGTTCGGGTTTGGCAGTTACCGCCACGCGATGCCGGTTCAAGGCCTCGCTGGGGCATCCGCCATCGCTCAACCAACGCATTGATGAAGCCGCCAAGGTCATGGTCTCTTGGGTGGTGAAGGTCTTGCTCTGCACCACAAACAAGGTGCTTGCCGGATTCAAAGCCCGCAAAGTTTCATGCAAGCTCCAAGCGTCCACATTCGACACAAAGTGAACCCGAACTGGAGGCGGAAAGTCCTGCTGCGGTGCCAAGGCCTGGGTGGCCATTCGGGGGCCCAGATCAGATCCACCAATGCCCAGATTGACCACATCGGTGATGCGATCGCCGCCAAAGCCCCTGAGCGCTCCTGCGCGAATCTGATCGGCGAGCGCGAGCATGCGTCCCCGCTCATGCAACACGTCATGAGTAATTGCATGGCCCCAGTAAGGCGTGGATTGCGCATTGACCCTCAACGCCACATGCAGGGCTGGGCGGTTTTCAGTGGCGTTGATGGGCGCACCATCGAACATGGCTTTGGCCTGCGCCATGAGATCCGATTCGAGCGCCAATGCCGAAAGTTGCTCCCACACTTCGCGAGTCAGCCGTTGTCGAGAAAAGTCCAGTGAAATCCCAGCTGCTTCGATGTGCATGGAAGCGGCGCGCGACTCATCTTGAAGCAAATCCCTGAGGTGGGGTTGTTTGCTGTTCGCCAGCACTGCTAGGCGTTGCCAAGAAGGAAGTGTGATGGGAGAGCGCATGGGCTTCATTTCAGGGCTGAAGGCTCAAGGCCAAATCGGTGGCCTCTTTGGCCAAACGGGTGATGTCGGTCCAGCGATTGTCCTCAATCGAGTCGCTGGGCGTGAGCCATGAACCGCCGACCATTTCCACGTTGTCCTGTTTGAGGTATTCAAGCAAGTTGCTTGCTGAAACACCACCCGTTGGGCAAAAGCGAACATGGCCCAACGGTCCAGCCATCGCTTTGAGCATGCCAAGCCCACCTGCTTGTCCTGCTGGGAAAAGTTTGAGAAGTCCAAAGCCCCAGTCTGAGGCTTGCATGACCTCGCTGGGGGTCATCACACCGGGCACATAAGGCATGCCGCATTGGCGTGCTGCTCCGGCGAGTTCTGGCGTGAGCCCGGGAGACAACGCAAATTGGGCGCCGCAGTTTTTGACGCGCACAAAGTCGCTGGGATGGGTCAAGGTGCCTGCGCCCACCACCATGTCGGGCACACGACTGGCCACTTGTTCTATGGCGGCGAGACCCGCCTCGTGGCGCAGTGTGATTTCCATGGCATCGATGCCCCCCGCGAGCAAGGCATGGGCCAAGGGCACGGCTTGCTCCGCACGCGTAACCACAATCACCGGCAAGATGCGCGTGTTGAATCTGGGCAAGTTTTGAGAAGGCGTTGGTTTTGACAAATCAGCGGGCGTCATATCAAGCGATGAGCGGGTGAGGCGTTCAAGGTTGTGCGGGTGGACAGATTCGAACTTCGGACCAGTTGTTTTGCCAGCAAGGGCTGGACGATTGGCGATCGGGGCTGGGCAAACCCCGGCGATCGATCTTGAGCGCAAAGGTTTCAAAACCCGTCACCCCACTTGCATTCATGGCGAGGCGAACCACCCAGCCTTGGCGCTGTCGCTCATTGTCGGTTTCTTTCATGACAAAGTTACCCACGCTGTAAACGATGGGCTTGCCTTTGTAAATTTCGATGTCTTGGGTCACATGGGGATGCCCGCCCAAAACCCCGTCCGCTCCGGCATCAATGGCCAGACGTGCCAGTTGGCGTTGACGGGCATTGGCCACGAGTTCGTTTTCCCAACCCCAATGCATCAGGGTCAGCACAACATCAGCACGATGGACTTCACGGGCATTGCGGATGTCGTCTTTGACGCGCAAGTCTTCGCTCCAGGCCACACCAGGTGCATGGGCATCGGCCTCGTAGCTTCTGGGCATGAACTCGTTGTAGCTGAGCAAGGCAATGCGCAGGCCTTTGCGCTCCAAGATCAAGGGGGTGTGTGCTTGTTTGAGGTTCATGCCGCCGCCAATCGCTGCGATCCGATGCTGCGCCAGCAGACCCAGCATTTCCGCAAAGGCTTCGCGACCAAAGTCCCCTGAGTGGTTGTTGGCCAAAGTCACCGCATCCACGTGCTTTTGAAGCACGCGCAACACCCGTGGGTGCGCGCGGAAGGTGTAGTGCTTGTCCAGCGCCTGACCTTTTGTGGCCACCACACATTCCAGGTTGACAACACGGATATCGGCTTTGGCAAAAAGCCTTGCAAACGATGCCAGGGGATCATGTCCTCGGCGTATGAATTCACCGGCTGAACTGTCCAGCGTGGTGTCGCCAGCAAAGACCATTTCTACGCTTCGATTCGCAGATTGGCTGAGCAAGGTTTGGGCACTGGCCCAAACTTGGATCAGCATCAGGGTCAAGGCAAACCCAAACCGTTTCATGGCGAAGAGGCCTCCTTGGTGTCCAAACTGCAGCGGTAGATCAACTCGCGCTCCAATTTGCCCGCATAGAGTCGTTGCTCACCAAATAGGTCGGCGGGCCCAGTTGTTGAGCGTGGGTAGG
>JACCDO010376435.1_pt1 | contig 11608 bp, 8 predicted proteins | sample 7446101 | NCBI WGS metagenome assembly JACCDO01 (sample SAMN15323440, study PRJNA562643) | freshwater metagenome | isolation source: river surface water | place: USA:Blue River Watershed | collected 2017-08-16
CCGCGCTTGCCGTCGCCGGCGCTGTCCGCGCGGAACATGATCTCGCGCGCCGCCGCCCAACGCGGCCCGTCCTGCCAGAACTCCACCGGATGCACGTGCGGCATCCAGAGCTCGATCGCCCCGGAAGTATCCAGCTCCTCGCGGCAGATCTGGGTGATCTTCTGGATCACGCGCAGCCCGAGCGGCATGTAGGTGTAGAGCCCGCCGCCGAGCTTCCGCACCAGACCGGCGCGGACCAGCAGCTTGTGCGACGCGATCTCGGCGTCGGCGGGACTTTCCTTCAGGGTCGGGATGAAGAACTGCGACCAGAGTTTCATGCAGTCGGTCAGGCAAACAGGCGCCCTCCCGAAAGTCTAGAGCTTAGACACCGCTGCGCCCGCGGCCCCGCCCGCACGGCGCAGCGTGGCCCGCCGTTTTGACTCTAGACTCCGTTCTGCCGGCTCGCAGCCTCTCCGCTCCACCATGTCCCGAGACCGCCAGCCCTGGCCCATGAAGTGGATCGTCCTCGCGATCCTGCTGTGCGTCGTGCCCTACACGATCGTCACCCTCAAATACCGGAAGGAAGGCCCGGCCTTCCGCCCTTACGAGGACATGAAGAACCGGGCCAACGTCTCGCGCCTCCTCGCCGCGGGCTACCAGCGGATTCCGCTCGCCGCGTTGCGCCCGGCCGACGACACGCGGCCGGCCGGCGGCGCCGCCCTCGCCACCGCCCCCGGCGGCCTGCCCGAGGAATTGAAAAGCACGCTGGTCGAGACCCCGCAGCTGCCCGTCGAGATCACGGGCGTCACCGCCGCGCCGACCGCGAATCAACTCCAGCCCTACGCCATCCAGTTCACCTGCGCCCTCGCGGACGACAAACAGCACCTCGGCGGAGCCGATCTCTATCTGCGCGAAAACACCGCGGTCCTCGTGCCCACCTTCGAGGCGGTCGGCGGCAGCCTCACCACGCGCTCCCGCCAGGCCATCGTGCTGCTCACGATTCCACCCGGGACGCTGAAGCCCGGCGACTACACGCTCACGCTCGCCGGCGAGAAATCCTCCCGCACCTGGCCGCTCGCGGTGCGCTGAGCGTCCGCTCACCCTGCCCTCGCCCTCCCCGCAGCGGAAGGCGCGCCATCCGGCTACGCAGCGCCCGCGACGAGCCGGTCGATCTCCGCCAGCATGGCCTGCCGCGCATTCGCCGGCACCGATGCCACGGCCCAGCCGTTGCGCGCGACCTGCGCGAGCTCCGCGCGGGTAAAGGAGAGATCGCGGGCCAGCGCCTCGTATTCCTCGTTCAGCGAGTTCGCGAAACACAGCGGATCATCCGTGCTCACCGTGCAACGCACGCCGGCCGCCATCAGCCGGCGGATCGGGTGGTCCTGCATCGCCGGCACCACTTTCAACCCCACGTTGCTGAGCGGGCACACGTCGAACGTCACGCCGCGCTCCGCGGCGAGTTTCACCACCGCCGGATCTTCGACCGCGCGCACCCCGTGCTGCACGCGCGTGACGCCCAGTGCTTCGATCGCCTCGCGCACGCGCGCCGCCCCGTCGAATTCCCCGGCGTGGCACTTCGTGACCTTGCCCGCCGCGCGGATCCGCGCCCACACCGCCGCGGTGTCGGGATGCGTCGCCTGCTGCTCGAAGCCGTGCAGGTCCACGCCCGCCAGCGCCTCCCAGGCATGCACCTGCTCGATCGTGGACCGCAGGCTGCCGCCGAGATCGGTGCGCAGCATGCCGGCAAAGACGCGCACCTCGAGGCCCGCGGGCGCCGCCGCGCGGATCGCCGCGATGATCTCGGGACCCGGCACCTTGATGAACTCGGTCACCGGCAGGTGAAAACTCGTTTCCACGTAGCGCACGTTCTGCGCGACGTGTTTCGCGAAGATCACCTTCGCCGCCTCGTGGTAACGCTCCGCCGAGGTGAACCACGGCAGGGCGTGATCGAGCAGGATCCGCTCGAAGTCGGGAAACGTGGCGTAGCGATAGGAGCGCGCGCGGAACACCGGATCGGGCGGCCACTGCTGCGGATCCCAGCGCGTCAGCAGTTCATAGGGCAGCGCGCCCTCGATGTGCAGGTGCGTCTCCGTCTTCGGCAGCGCCTGGATGAAGTCGCGCATGCCGTCACTTCTTCCCGAGCAGATAATCGGGGTTCAGCTTGTGCAGCGCCTTCGGCACAAACAGGCCGTCCTTCCGCACGAGCTTGCCGTCGAACCAGACCTCGCCGCCGCCGTATTCGGGCCGCTGGATACACACCATATCCCAGTGCACCTGCGATTTGTTGCCGTTGCCCACGCCTTCGTAGGCCTGGCCGGGCGTGAAGTGGAACGAACCCGCGATCTTCTCGTCGAAGAGGATGTCGCGCATCGGCTCGAGGATGTGCGGATTGAAGCCGAGGGCGAATTCGCCGATGTAGCGCGCGCCGGGGTCGCTATCGAGAATCTCGTTGAGGCGTTTCGTGTTGCTCGCAGTGGCCTCGACGATGCGCCCGCGCTTGAAGACGAGCCGGATGTTGTCGAACGAGGCGCCGAGATAAACCGTCGGCGCGTTGTATTGGATCACGCCCTCGACGCTCTCCTTCACCGGACAGGAAAACACCTCGCCGTCGGGGATGTTGCGCAGGCCGCCGCAGGGCTGGGCGCCGATGCCCTTGATCGAGAAACGCAGGTCGGTGCCGGGACCCTTGATGTGCACCTGGTCCGTTTTCTTCATCAGGTCCGAGAGCGCCTTCATGCCCGGCGTCATGCGCGCGTAATCGAGCGTGCAAACCTTGAAATAGAAATCCTCGAACGCCTCCGTGCTCATGCCCGCCTGCTGCGCCATCGCCGAGCTCGGCCAGCGCAGCACGACCCACTTGGTCTTGCCCACGCGGTGGTCCAGCACCGGCTTCATCAGCCGCGAGACGAGCTGCACTTTCTCCGACGGCACATCCGAAGCCTCGAAGATGTTCTCCGAGCCGCGCATCGCGATGTAGGCGTCCATTTTCTGCATCCGTGCGAGCTCCACATCCGCGTGCGGCGCGAACTGCGCCTCCTCCGCGCCGAGCGAAAGCTCGCGCGTGATCCGCGCCCGGTGGATCTGCACGTAGGGATGCGCCCCGCGCGCCCGCGCCGCCCGGATCAACGCGATCACCATCGCGTCCGGCACGTCGAACGCATCGATCAGCACGCGTTCGCCTTTCTTCAATTCCGTCGAAAAACCCGTGAGGCCTTCCGCCAGCTCCATGAAACGAGAATCGATGAGCATGTTGGCGCGAACTAACGCGCCGGACCCGCCGCCCCGCAAGGGGAAACCTGCCCGCGCGCCCCCGCGAAATCCCTCCGGCGCTCAGCGGGTCGTGGCCGCAAAACAGATCCGCCCCACCGCCTCGTCGAAGTCCGCCGCGCCCCGCAGAATCTCGATCTCCAACCGCAGGTAATAGAGCGGCAGCGGACACGACAGATTGTCCGCGATCCGCACCGCATCCTTCTCCGTCGTCACGAGACACTCCGCACCTTCCTTCTGCGCCATCTCGAAGAGCGCCGTGATGTCGTCGCTCTCGAAGCGGTAGTGATCGAGGAAACGTTCGCGGCCCACGATCAGCGCCCCGAGGTCGCGCAGGAATTTCTCGAAGCTCTCGGGCGTCGCGATGCCGCTGAACGCAAACACCCGCCGCCCCTTCAGAAAGCCCAGCGCCTGCGTCGCCGTCGGGTCGTCCGCCGCCGCACCGAAACGCCGCAGATACTTGGGCCGGTGCGCGCACTCGATGATGTCCACGCCGGGATTATGCTCCTCGATCAGCCGCTCCAGCTCGGGATCGCGCTGGCCATTCGACTTCGTGAGGAAGACGTAGCTCGCCCGCTTCAGGTGCTTGATCGGCTCGCGCAGGATGCCGCGCGGCAGCAGGTGCCCGTTGCCGAAGGGATTCGTCTTGTCGACGAGCAGGAGATTCAGCCGCCCCTTCAGCGGCAGGTATTGGAAACCGTCGTCGAGCACGAGCGTGTCGCAGCCGAAACGCTTGATCGCATACTCGCCCGCCTTCACCCGGTTCTTGTCCACGATCACGATCACGCCGGGCAGGTTCTTCGCCAGCATGAAGGGCTCGTCGCCGGCCTCGAGGCTGCCGAGCAGCACGCGCTCGCCGTCGCTCACGACGCGCGGCGGCGGCTCGGCGTTGATGTGCGTGAGCGACCACCACCACTTCCGCCACATCGGCACGGATTTGCTTTTGTAGCCGCGGCTGAGAATCGCGACCTTCCGTCCGCGATCGCGCAGCGCGCGCGCAAACTTCTCCACCACCGGCGTCTTGCCGGTGCCGCCCACCGTGAGGTTGCCCACCACCACCACCAGACAACCAAGCGGCTGGTCGTGCAGGATCCGATGCCGGTAGAGCCACAGCCGCGCCTGCGCGATGCCGCTGAACAACCACGAGAGCGCCTGCAGAAACGCCCCATACACCGCCGCTCCCGCCCCGGCCCGCCGGCCGTAGATCACATCGATCGTGTAGAGCTCGAGCGCGTTGACCTGCTTCTTCAACCAAGGCTGCGACATCGGCTAGTCCTCGCCGCCCAAGCTGCCGCGACCACGGCTCGCGCCGATCTGCCGCACCGCCGCGCGAACTGTGCCCGCGCCCTTCGCCACACACTGGATCACTTCGGATGACACGCGGCGGGAATGAAGGTTGACGAGTGGACTCACGCAATCAGTTTTCCCGGCGCCTACGCGCCCACACCATGAGCTACAAACTCTTCATCCCCGGCCCCATCGCCGTCTCGGAGAAAACGCTCCGTGCCATGTCGCAGCCCATGATCGGGCATCGCAGCACGGATTTCGTCGCGCTGTATAATTCCATCCAGCCCGAGCTCCAGGCGCTCTGCTACACCAAGGATCCGGTGTATCTCTCCACGAGCAGCGCGTGGGGCGTCATGGAGGGATCGCTCCGCAACGTCGTCAAAAAGAAGGTCCTGAACTGCATGAACGGCGCGTTCTCGGACAAGTGGTTCGATGTCGCGCAACGCTGCGGCAAACAGGCCACCGCGCTGAAATTCGAATGGGGCCAGCCCGTCGACCCCGAGGCCATCCGCAAGGAACTCGCCACCGGCGCCTACGACGCCCTCACGCTCATCCACAACGAAACCTCCTGCGGCTGCATGAGCGACCTCGCCGCGATCATGAAGGTCGTGCGCGAGTTCCCCGACGTCATCGCCATCGTCGACACCGTCAGCTCGTTCAGTGCCCTGCCGATCAGGAAGGACGAGCTCGGCATCGATGTTCTCGTGAGCGGCTCGCAGAAGGCCCTCGCGCTGCCGCCCGGCCTGTCGTTCCTCTCCGTCTCGAAGAAGGCGCTCGATCGCGCCGCCACGGTCGGCGATCGCGGCTACTATTTCGACTACGTCGAATTCCAGAAGAACCACGAAGCCGGCATGACCCCGAGCACGCCCGTGATCTCGTTGATCTACGCGCTCAAGTCCAAGCTCGACGACATCAAGGCCGAGGGCGTGGAAAACCGCTACGCCCGCCACGCGCGCCTGAACCGGACCGTGCGCGACTTCGTCTTCGGCAAGGGCTTCAAGCTTTTCCCCAAGGAGGGCTACGGCTCGGTCACGCTCAACTGCTTCGCCAACACGCAGAACATCGATCTCGCCGCGCTGAACAAGATCCTCAAATCGAAGCACAAGCTCGTGATCGACGGCGGCTACGGCAAACTCAAGGGCAAGACCTTCCGCATCTCCAACATGGGCGACGAGACCGACGAGACCATCGCCGCGCTGCTCAAGTCCCTCGACGCCGCCCTCGCCGAGACGCCCAAGGCCGCCGCGTGATGCGCGCGGCCGCCCGGCCGCCACCGTCCCCGGCGCAACTCGCCGTTCAACCCAAGCCGCGGATTCGTCCGCGGCTTTTCTGTTTCACGTCCGCGCGTGCGGATTCGTCGCCGACACCAGCGTCGTCATCGGTCGCGACGCCAACTCCGTGCCCGCCGCGACCGGAAAGCCCCGCAGAAAATCCGCCGCCGGCAGCATCTTCCCGCCCGGCCGCTGCAGCCGCCGCAACCGCAGCACGCCCGCCCCCGTCGCGACAAGCAGGCCATCCGCATCCTGCCCCAGCACCGTGCCGGCCCGGACCGTCGGCACCGCGGCGTCCGTCGCCGCCGCGGCGACATCCGCGAGCCCAAACTTCACGCTTTGCCCGCCGATCTCCGCGCTGCACGAGGGCCACGGAAATAGCCCGTTGATCCGCGCCGCGATCGCCGCCGCCGGCGCCGCAAAATCCACCGCGCCATCTTCCTTCTCGAGCTTGCGGCAATACGTCGCCGCCGCGTCGTCCTGCGGCGTCTCGATCGGAACTCCGCGCACCAGCGTATCGAGTCCGCGCTGCACCAGCGGCACGCACGCCCGCGCGAGCTTCGCCTCGACGTCCGCCGCCGTGTCGAGCCGGTCCACCGGCACCCGCTCGCGATCGACAATCGGACCCGCGTCGAGCTTGCGCACGATCCGCATCAGGGTGACGCCCGTCTCCGCCTCGCCGGCCGCCACCGCGGTCTGGATCGGCGACGCCCCGCGAAACTTCGGCAGCAGCGACGTGTGCAGATTCAACATTCCGCAACGCGGCGTCGCGATGAATGCATCCTTCAGGATGTGCCCGTAAGCCATCACCAGTCCGAGATCCGCCGCAAAGCCCGCCAACTCGCCGCGCACCTCGTCGGTCAGCTTCTCCGGCTGCAACACGGGAAGGCCGCGCGCCAGCGCCCATTGCTTGATCGCGTTGGCCTGGACCTTTTGTCCGCGGCCCACGGGCCGGTCCGGCTGCGTGAACACTCCCACGATCTGCGCCAACTCCCGGCCTTCGCCGGCGATCCACTCGAGCAACGGCAACGCGATCGCGTCGGAGCCGAGAAATACGATCCGCAGCGGCGCGCTCATGCGGGAAGCCTCCGCCCGCCGCGAAACCGCACGGCGGGATCACCGTCACCCTTCATGTCGTTTTTGCTTTTGCGGCGTTTCACGGAAGGGCGCTTGTGTAGGTTCGTGGATCGTCGGTTCAAAGCTATTCTCCTCCGCGCCGCCGTCGCATGAGCTCGTCTGCGCCCGCGGCCCCGCACGATCCTTACGCCGCCCTTCGCGTCCGCCACTTTCGCGCCTACCTCTTCGGCAGCTTTTTCGCCCTCATCGGCCGGCAGGCGGTCCTCGCGGTCGCGATCTGGCAGGTTTACCAGTGGACGCACTCCTCGACCGCGCTCGGCCTCGTCGGCGCCGTCAATGTGCTGCCGCTGCTCGCGCTCTCCCTGCCCGCTGGCGCCATCGCCGACCGTCACGACCGGCGCCGGCTCATCGCGTTCGGCACCGCCGCCATCGGCGTCATCAACGTCGCCCTCGCCGGCCTCGCACTCGGGCACAGCCTCATCCCCGACCTCGCACCGCTGCGCGTGGTCAACTCCGGGCTCGCCGCTCTCGCCGGCATCTTCGAACGACAGCCCGATGTCCCGCTGCAGTTCGATGAGCCTGCGCTGCCCCTCGTTTACCTGCTCCTGCTCGCCCACGCCTGCGCGCGCATCCTGATCTGGCCCGCCCGCTCGAGCATCACGCCCCTGCTGGTGCCACCCGCCAAACTGGGCAACGCCATCACGTGGAACACGAGTGCCTTCGAGATCGCCACGGTGACCGGACCGGCGGTCGGCGGCTTCCTTATCGCCTTCCTCGGTATCCCCGCGGTCTACGCGCTCGGCGCCGCGCTCGAGTTTGTGTTTCTCCTGTCGCTCGCCCGCGTCACCTACCACCAGCCGCCGCAACGCGCTGCGCTGCGGCGTTCGTGGCGCGATGTCCTCGCCGGCGCGGAGTTCATCTGGCGGAAGAAACTTATTCTCGGCGCCAGCAGCCTCGACCTCTTCGCCGTCCTGCTCGGCGGCGCGACCGCGTTGCTGCCCGTCTACGCGGACCGAATCCTGCACGTGGGCCCGATCGGCTTCGGCTGGCTGCGGGCCGCGCCTTCGCTCGGCGCCTTTGCCATGGCGATGTGGCTCGCTCATCGCCCGCCCCTGCGCCATCCGGGCCGCGCGCTCCTGTGGTCGGTCGCGGGCTTCGGCGCCGCGATCGTCGTCTTTGGGCTCTCCGAATGGTTCTGGCTGTCGCTCGTCGCACTCTTCTTCACCGGAGTTTTCGACAACGTCAGCGTCGTGGTCCGCCAGTCGATGGTGCAACTGCTCACACCCGATGCGCTCCGCGGCCGCGTCACCGCCGTGAACCAGATCTTTATCGGCTCCTCCAACGAGATCGGCGCCCTGCGGGCAGGACTCATGTCGGCCCTGATCGGCCCCGTCGGCGCCGTCGTCTGGGGCGGCCTCGGCACCGTCGCCGTGGTCGTCGCCGTCGCCCGCACCGTCCCCGGCCTGCGCACCCTGCCGCCGCTGCACGAGTTGAAGCCGGACCCGTAATGCTACGTAGGCGTCCGTGCCGTTTTTTCGTTAGACTTCCGTAATTCCCGCCGCCTTTCTTCAGCCCCAGGTCATGGCCGAGAACTCGCAACGTAAGACGTTCTTCATCCTCGCGCTTGCGGCGAGTCTCGTCGTGGCGCTCATCGCGGTCGTCGTCAAAGTGATGACCGACGAGGATCTCCAGGAGCGCCTGGGCACCACTTACTACGTCATCACGCTGGCCATGATCGGCTGCGTGCTGCTCGTCCTCGCCGGCTACGTCTGGGACCGGACCCTCATGCAGCGCCTCAAATCGCTGCGCTCCACCGTGCCGATGGAGGGAGTTGGCGACGGCGGCGAAACCAAGGAGCCCGACCACGACGAGATCATCGGCCTCGCCCGCAACATCGAGCGCATGGCGCAGGCCCTCCAGAAAACCGAGGCCAGCTACCGCGGCATCGTCGAGGACCAGGTCGACTTGATCTGCCGCTACCGCCTCGACGGCAAACTCACCTTCGTCAACAGCGCCTACGCGGTCGCGTTCAGTCGGAAGCGCAACGAACTCGTCGGCCAGCTCTTCCCGCTCTTCATTCCGGGCGGCGCGATCGGCGACGAACCCTACACCTTCGAACGCGAACTCGACTTCCCCGACGGCCGCCGCCGCTGGCTCATGTGGACGCAGCGCCCGATCAAGGACGACGCCGGCAACATGCTCGAGTTCCAGGCCGTCGGCCACGACATCACCCTGCGCAAAGAGGCCGAAGCCGCCCTGCTTCACGCCAAGGAAGCCGCCGAAGCCGCTGACCGCGCCAAGAGCGAGTTCCTCGCCATCGTCAGCCACGAGATCCGCACGCCCATCAACGGCGTCATCGGCTTCGCCCAGATCCTCGCCGATTCCCCCCTCTCCCCCGAACAGCGCGAACAGGTCGCGATCATCAAGTCGAGCGGCCAGGCTCTCGAGAAACTCATCGCCGACATCCTCGATCTTTCGAAGATCGAAGCCGGCAAAATCGAGATCGAGTCGGCCCCGTTCGGCCTGCACAAGACCATCGAGGAGACGATCGCCTTCTTCCAACCCCGCGCCCGTGCCGCCGCGCTGACCCTCTCGGCCAACATCGACCCGGACGTCCCCCAGATCGTCAACAGCGACGAATCCCGCCTCCGGCAGATCCTCACCAATCTCATCGGCAACGCCCTCAAGTTCACCGAGCACGGCAGCATCACGATCCACGTCTCCTGCATGCGCGGCGAACCCGTCAGCATGCGCGACACCCGCCGCGCGCTCCGCCTGTTTTTCTCCGTCGCGGACACCGGCATCGGCATCCCCGCCGACAAGATCTCCAAGCTCTTCAAGCCCTTCAGCCAGGTCGACAGCTCCTCCGAACGCCGCCGCAGCGGCACGGGCCTCGGCCTCATCATTTCCAAGCGGCTTTGCGAACTCATGGGCGGCTCGATCTCCGTCGAGAGCAAGCCCGGCGAAGGCACCACCTTCCGCTTTTCGCTGCTTACCGATTACGAGAAAGGGGACACCACCATCCCTTGCCCGATGCGCCACGGCCAGAGCCAGAACCAGCCGGCCTGACCGCGCGCGCACCGCGCCCGCCCGCTCGATACCGCGCCGCACGCGGAAGCTTGCACCGCTCCCGGGCGCCGGAAAGCGTTTCCCGCCCCCATGCGCTGCCTCCTCGCCCTCGCCACGCTCCTCGCCTCCGGACTCACCCTCGCCGCCGCCCCGGCTCCGCGACCCAATATCGTCATCTTCCTCGCCGATGACATGGGCTTTTCCGACCTCGGCTGCTACGGCTCCGAGCTCCCCACGCCCCATCTCGACGCCCTCGCCGCCGGCGGCCTCCGCTTTACCCAGTTCTATAACAGCGCCCGCTGCTCACCCACCCGCGCCGCCCTGCTCACCGGCCTCGATCCCCATCAGGCCGGCGTCGGTGTCCTCGCCAACGACGCCAAAGCCGACGGCTCCTCCAGCGCGCCCGTCGATGCCGCCCCCGGCTACATCCAGCACCTCAACGACCGCTGCCTCACCCTCGCCGAAGCCGTCCGCCCCGTCGGTTATCACACCTACATGGTGGGCAAATGGCACGTCGGCGCCTTCGGCACCGGGCAATGGCCGATGGGCCGCGGCTTCGAACGCTTCTACGGCGTGCTCGCCGGCACGGTCAGCTACTTCAGCCCCGACGAAGCCCGCCCGCTGATCGACGGCGACCGCAAGCTGCCGCCCCCGACCGACAAGAATTACTACACCACCGACGCCTTCGGCGACCACGCCCTCCAGTTCATCCGCGAACAGAAGGACAACTCGCCGTTCCTGCTCTACTTCGCCTTCAACGCTCCGCACTACCCGCTGCACGCGCGCCCCGCCGACATCCAACCCTTCGTCGGCAAATTCCGCGCCGGCTGGGACAAGCTCCGCGCCGACCGCCTCGAGCGCCAAAAGAAACTCGGCCTCTTCCCCGCCGACTTTCCCCTCTCGCCGCGCGATCCCACCGTCCGCGCCTGGGATACGCTCACCCCCGAGCAGATCACCGAGACCGATTACCGCATGGCCGTCTATGCCGCCATGGTGCACCGCCTCGACGTGAACGTCGGCCGCGTCGTCGCCGCGCTCAAGGAGAAGGGCCTGTTCGAAAATACCCTGATCCTCTTCCTCTCCGACAACGGCGCGAGCAACGAGCCCGGCCCCGACCTCGGCGGCGGCGATTTCCAGAACATCAACAACCCCACCAAACGCGGTCAGGGCGGACGCAACGGCTCCACCTACGGTGCCGGCTGGGCCAATCTCTCCAACACCCCGTTCCGCCGCTTCAAGGCAATGCTCCACGAAGGCGGCATCACCGCGCCGTTCATCGCCCACTGGCCTGCCGGCCTGAAGGCCCGCCCCGGCAGCATCACCGCGACGCCCGCCTACCTCACCGACGTGATGCCCACCGTGCTCGAACTCTCCGGCGCGAAGTATCCCGCCTCCGTCGCCGGCAAGCCGCTCTTCCCGCTCGAGGGCCAGAGCCTCGTCCCGATCTTCCAGACCGGCACGCGCCCCGCCCGCGAGTGGTTCTTCTGGGAGCAATACGACAACCGCGCCGTCCGCCGCGGCAACTGGAAGGCCGTCGCCCCCGCCGACAAGGAGGGCCGCACCAGCGGCTGGGAACTCTACGACCTCGCGCGCGACCGCGCCGAGTTGCACGACCTCGCCACCCGGCATCCGCAGATCCTCGCCGAACTCACCGCCGC
>JACCDO010243490.1_pt1 | contig 11607 bp, 16 predicted proteins | sample 7446101 | NCBI WGS metagenome assembly JACCDO01 (sample SAMN15323440, study PRJNA562643) | freshwater metagenome | isolation source: river surface water | place: USA:Blue River Watershed | collected 2017-08-16
CATATTTTGGTGAAGATACTATGAAACATATGATGGACATGATTGATTATATAATAAAAACAATATTTACAATTATAAAAAAATATAATATGATGGAAAATTATGAAAATAATATAAATTCATATGAAATATTTGGTTTAGATTTTATGTTAACAAAAGATATGAAAGTATATTTAATTGAAATGAATGATAGAACAGGATTAATTGGATATACTGATGAATCATATGTAGAATTAGTGGGATTGTTGTTAGATTTAACAGTAAATAAATTATATGAAAAAAAATATAATATAAATATTCCAGATAAAATAAAAGAATTCTATAAAATATTATAATGAGCGTTTTTTCAGTTAATTCACCAATTGTATTTCTAGCTGATATATTTGGTCCTTTCCTGTCTGTATATTATCTTATTCCACAAATTATACATACAATGAAAACAAAAGATGTTAATGGTATATCTTGTCATTCATTGTATGCGGCAATGATTGGTAATGTATGTTGGTCTATTCATAGTATATCTAGAGGAGATATATTATTATTAATGACAACATTAATTATATTATTGATGAATATATTTAGAATATATTTATATAATAAATATACCGTCCACTCTCAATTTTAATGTTTTTAATTAAAATTAAAGAGTGTTGGTAGAGAGAATATTTAATTACAAGCCCACGGGCTTGTAATTAAATGTCCACGGTATTGATAGGGCGAATGATAATAAAAATTGATTCTTATATTTATTGTTGTAAAATAATAAATATAAATGTCATATTTACCATTTGGATTTGGCTATTATGCTATAAAAGAATTGATTGTAAATGATAAATTAGATGTAACACCACCACTTACCTTTATAAATGAATCAAACCATTTTATTAAAAACATGAAACATCTAAATAAACGTAAGAAACGAAAAACAAAAACGAAACACTATAAAAATTGATCGAGCGTTAGAAAAAATCTCAAGATTTTTTCTAATGAACACCGATCAGAACTTATTTGTGGAATTTATGAATTTCTTAGAAATTCATAAAGCACAAATAAAAATTGATCGGAGGATATGATTTCTTTAAAGAAATCATATCATTTACGATTAACTTTATTAAAAAAGAAACATATGTTTCTTTTTTAATAAAAATTGATAATAATACTTAATAAATTTAAATATTATTATTAAAATGGTTTCTTTTAACGGAGATATGTTATATACATTGTATAGTTTTGATGATGAAAGGGTTCAGCATATAGACGGTAATATTTATTGGACATTAAGTGGTTCAATATTGTATACACATAAATATGAATTATATAATGTTCATGATATTACAAATCCGCCGAAAAATTTAATAAACATCAATTATTTTTTAAGATATCATAGTAAATCAAATAAATTATACTATATTGTACCATTTACAATAAATGATTATAATATGAAATCAGATTATATAAAATATATGATCAATATTAATAATTTTACCTTGCCTAATTTTAATATTAAATCTTATTATATTGATTACAATAAATATAATAACGATATACAATATCACAAAAATATTATAAAATATCAAAATCAAATTGCTTTCAAAAACTTATTTGGACCAACAATCAATGATTTTTTATTACATGTTGAACAAAAAGAGTCATTGGTAGATACTGATAATTTCTTATCATCGGTATGGTAAAAAAAATTGAATAATTTAATTTATTAAAGTATACTATATTTTAATTACACACATACCGCCTCTTGTGATAGCATCTCACATGGATAATCATTACAGTCAACTTTTTAATCTTCCTCCAGACCTATTCAATATGGCACTACAACATTATAGTCCAGATACACCACATGAAATGATAATCAACAAAGATAAATATATCGCAACTGATATATATAGTATTGAATCACGAATGATAACATATCGTGACGCATTGATTAATCTTGTTACATGTGGTAATATTGATCACTCATTTATTCCACCAGATATTTTAACATTCTGTAATATTATCCAATATAAACCAACAAATAATCCAGATATGCGCAAGACACACATATTATCTTTGACATCGGAATCTCAAAATATTCAGACGCAAGATAATTATAATCCGATTAATACAGACAATCAAATTGATTTTTTTGATGAAATCGCGTTTGAAATAAATCCTGAAATTGATTCGCCTGAAATTGATTCGTCTGAGATTGATTCCCCTGAAATTGATTCGTCTGAGATTGATTCCCCTGAAATTGATTCGTCTGAGATTGATTCCCCTGATATTGATTCGTCTGAGATTGATTCGCCTGATATTGATTCGCCAGAAATTGATTTGCCGGTAAATTTCAAGTTATCATATATTGGAACAAAAATTAAACTATCACCCGAGGAACGCGATGAGGTTCTCAAGACAAGGAAGAAGGATATTAAAAAATATTTAAATACACTATATAGCACCAAGATATGTGGGATTGATTGTAAAACTATTATCAATACTTCTATTTGCGAATTTCGTAAAATAATGAAGAGTAATATGCTTAATAAAAATGATATGAACATTTTAATGAAAGAAAGAAGAAAACTAAAGGGAAGAATTGGTGGGTTTAAACAAAGAATTATTAATAATTATATATTGAATCAACTTGATAAAACCGTGTAACATTGCTGTCCCACAAATAGAAATTCGCCTTTATTAAAAATTGAAATAATTATAATATAGTCAATATGATAAACATTAATTTAACACCATCAACATGACATCCATACCACGCGAACACACACATGTTACCAGAACTAATCATACACACATATTAAATCCAGAGAATACTTTTTATATTTATACAACTGGAATGTATTATGGTGTAGCATTTGATCGTTGGAATAAATACATCAGGGATAATATTATTAATAATATTTTGATGAATTATAATTCTATTATAATTCATCATAGCGATATTATTGATTTTATTGAACCATATGCGCCGCAATTTATTAATAAACAAAAATATGAATACATTGTATCAAAAGTTGCTTATATTGAAGCTGACGTTGATCATCCCAGAGTTTTTCAATCAACATTTACATACAATAGAATAGATATGGAAAAATTAGATGGTATACATAATGGAAGGAACTATATAGTGCTTGATATTGCTCATATTATTAATTATATTTTTACAGAAGAAAAATATAACAATATTGTTTCTTACACAAATAATCCAGATCAACATTTTAGATTAAATTGTATTTATTTTGGTGTTATTGGAAACGATGTTGAAACCGATGAATTAATCCCATCCAAGCAAAATTTATTTGAAGTAGATCATATGGGGAATGTTATAACTTACATTAAAAGAATTTATGAAAATCATCGCGATTTAGTTGAATCATATGGGACATTTAATTACGATCCACATAAAATTTATCATTCAATCCTATTTAATTGTAAACGTTATTTGGAATCAATTTGGCGTGAAAATTTTGGTGGTTTATTTGTTAAAATTGATCATAATTTTGGTTCATGTGATTTTGATGATGTATATAATAAGATAATTATATCAGATAATTCACCAATTGGAATTATTCTATCACTATTAAGTAATGATTTTGTTATGTCAATAGATGAAATAACAGAGATTGTTAAAAATGATATGTTTTCTATATTTTTTTAATAAAAATTGATCAATTCATAATCTAATATTATATTTAATTAATAAAAAATGTCACAACTAGCTGAATTATTAATGTCGCAAATGGCTGAATTATTTATGGACTTATGTAAAAAGGGCAATTTAGATTTAATTAAAAATATGGTAAAAAAACATAATAATATTAATATTCATTATTGTAGTGAAGCTGCATTTAAGGAAGTTTGTATTAGTAATCATTTACATATTCTAAAATATTTAGTATCATTGTATAAAATATATGATTGTTACCCGATTAATATATATATAGATCGCAACTTTGGTTTTAGACATGCATGTTATCATAACAATATTAATATTGTTAAATATTTAATTAAATTACATAGAATAAATAAAATATATAACAAAATTAATATTTATGATGAATCATTATATGGGGATTGTATGAAAGAATATAAGAAAAACGATAAAAGATTAATATATTATTTATATAATTTGGGGATTTATAATTTGGAACAAAAACCACTATTTATTTTATAAAAAATATCCCACAAATAAAAATTGATCGTAAATGATCACCAAAGGCGCACTTTATTAAAAGAGATTTGTCTTTTTTTAATAAAAATTGAAATATTTTTTATTTATAAATACTATTCATAAATAAAAACACACATGGACATTATACAAACATTTTTCAAAAGCTGTGAAACGGGAGATATAAATATGGTTATTAATATTCTCAATAATAAAGGGATATTTGTTGATATTAATTATGGTTTTCTTCTGGCACTACAAGGTGGACATTTAAATGTGATTGAATATCTAATTAATTTTCATAAAATTTCATATTATGGTAATTTAATAAATCTAAATACTATTTATTCATATAATGCTTTCACTAATTTGTGTACAAATGGTAGTCTTGAAATTATAAAGTATCTTACAACATTATATAATACAAACCCAGAATATAAACCAATTAATATTAATTATAATGATGATCTACCATTTATACAAGCATGTACGAACGGTCATCTTGATGTTGTTGAATATCTTACAATGTTGTACAAAACAAATGTTTATAAAATGATTAATATTGATAATTCTGGTTTTATTATGGCATGTGCGAATGGTCATATTGATATTGTACGTTACCTAACAACGCTATATACTTGGTCTGATTATACTATGGTTAATATTTATTTGAATAATGGGGAATGTATTAAAAAAGCATGTGAAAACAATAAGCTGGAAATAGTACAATATTTAATAACTATTTACAAAGATTATGACTACAAGATGTTTGATACTGATACTTATGAGGAATGTTTTTATATTGCTTGTAATAATGATTATATCATATTAGTAAAATATTTGGCATTATTATATAAAACAACCGATTATAAGATGATTGATTTTCATACAAAGAAAAAGAATATTAAAACATTTGGACACGCATGTAGTAAAGGTCATATTGAAGTTGTTAAATTTCTTACATCTCTTTATATTACATATGGATACACTCATATGATTGATAAATATACAATTAATTTTGGATTTCAGCTCGCATGTTTAAGAGGTAAATTAGAAGTTGTAAAACATTTAATTGAATTATATAAATATACACTTTATGAACCAATTGATATAATTAGTTGTGATATGAATGGATTTAGAAATGCTTGTATAAATGGTCATTATGACACTATTGTATATTTAACAAAAATACATGAAACATCTGATTATATGGAAATTGATGTCGCATTTGATAATAATTATGCGATAAATAATGCCCGCAAGAGAGGATTTTTTAGGGTTCAGTATTATCTTCAAAAACTACTTGATCATAACAAATATAAAGTGATTCCAGACGAAACAAATGTTAAATGGTCAAAATATTTAATTTATCGTTAAAACTATTAAAATATTCATTTATATAATTAATAATGTATAAACAATTATCATGTTTATTCAAAAAATATATAAATGAGCCAAATAAATTAGACATGATGTTAAGAATAGAATATGCGTATTATAGTATATGGCACAATGATGCTATAATTGATATTTTTACACATTCATTAAATTATAATAATAGGAAATACATGAAATATATAGTAGATGCAAGTTTTAGAAATATATTAAATTTACGAAAACATATTTTACTTTATCACACATTAACATATTATAATATTTTTACAATTAAATTAATTTGTAAATACTCTATAAAGTATAATGATTTGTTTTCACATGATGAATTATATAAAATGATTATTGATTTAATTATTAATCATAATAAATATCCAGAAATTATAAATATACACAAGTATATTATGCAATTAGGCGGAATGAATATTGATTTTATTTAAAAATTACAAAATTATATTTCTTATATGAATAATATTATTGAAAAAATTACTAAAATATATCCAAAGTATCAAGAACAAATTGACCGTTTTATTACAGAAAACAGTCATGCCACTTATGAAATAGTAGGTAATCAAAAAATTATATTACGTGAAAACCCAGAATTATATAGACGTCTGACTGATCATATACGTGTAAACTTACCAAGACATGAATTAATATGTAATGGTTATAAAAATATTAAAATAACAGGTGATTGGGATTATGCTATTTTAAAATCAGGTGGTTCACCTATTGAATATATTCATAAAGAGATTAATGATACCTTTACTGTATCATATAATTATATGCCAATACCAAAATATCATGAAATATGGATAGATATATATGATATAGTAAATAAAGGAGAAAATGCGATTATTAGTTATGATATGATATACAATAATCTTATGGATACAAATTGTTATTTTCCTTATACAGATATAAATTATGATTATTATAGAATGAATATTAATACACCAGAAAGTATTTATTTACCCCCAATGGCATTTAGCGAAATTATTATAAAAATAGATGATATTAAACCAAAAAAAATTTATTTATTATTAGACACAATAAATGAATATGAGAGTATTGTTCCATTCAAATATAATAAAAAAACTAATATGTGGGCTTTAAATTTTAATCCATTTGTAAATTATATTTCATCTGCTAATATTGAATTTAAAACAAAATTATTAATTTATTCCAACAAAGAACATAATATTATGAATGTACATTTATATACCAAGTTTCATAATATTGGTATGCTTTCTACTGGAATGTATGGTAATATGTTCTCAATGTAATTGATACCGTGGATATATATTCCTTTGGAAATGCGCATTCGGTGTAATTATAATATTCTCTCTATCGACACGGCATTATAAAAGATCATCATCATGGGCTCTTTTAAATTTTTGCCTATTTATAATTGCTAATATAAAAACCACTATAATTAGTACCAATGCGAATAAATAAGGCCACATATTTATTTTACCTAGTGTTACTACCAAAATAACACCCCCAACAATAATCACGGCCCAAGAAATGTACTTAGTTTTATCATATAATTTAAGAATATTTTCTTTGCTGGCCAAGTCAGCATTATTATCAAATAATTTTTGAAAAGAATTTAATAAAATAGAATTTAAAGTTATCATTCCTATGGGTATCGCAAATAGTATAAATACCCCCAAATAAAGAATTATATCTTCAGGTTGCATATATAATTATATATAAAATAATTATATATAATTATTAAAAAAATCAACGGTCCTAGTAGGGATCGAACCTACGACCTTGCGGTTAACAGCCGCACGCTCTAACCAACTGAGCTATAAGACCGGTTAATATATTATATTAACATATCTTTAAATGATTTATTTTATTCTAAAAGATTTTCATCTTTTACTTTTTTATATCTAATCATATTCATAATAAATGATATAACTATCGCTAAAGTGAATACGAGTACAAAAATTTCAACCCATGAGATTAACTTCTTCTCGGCAAATGTTGATTTAAACGAAAAATATAGCACTATGATATGAGATAAGATCACAATAACCGATAAAACAATACTTGGTATATAGAGTCTCTTAATATTTTTTTTGCTACTTGGAACAAGATCAGTATTTTTATCGATTAAATTTTTAATCGAGATGAACATAATAGAATTAATCGCAATTGTTACGATTGTCAATATGGCTACTATTATCAAACCATAAATCATATAATCTTCTTTATTCATATATATAACTATAGAATATTTTGTAGAATAAAAATTGATAAAAATTATACTTAAATATTATTATTTTTAATAAAATGGCTGACGAATTAAAAGAAATAATATTAAAAAATCCAGAATTATTAAATACCTTTATTAAAAATATTAACTATGAAACAATTATATTATTTTTAATTGATTTAATAAAATTAAATATAAACAATGTGGACACTATATTTATAAATTATATAAATATATTATCTACTTGTAATAATTGGGATTTCTGTAAATTTTTTGAATTAGGTATTATTAAAAAATTAACTGAGCTAAATATTAAAAAATATAAAAAATATATTAATATTATTATTGACAACTTTTCGCCATTATTTATAGAAACAGATGATGATTCGGATTGTATTGAAATTATAAATTCAGCAAAATATTTTAAACCGATCTTATTAAGAATTATTAATTTTAGTTATAAGAAGAAAGATTATATAAGTGATTTAATTAATTTCGTATTTTTAAACAGGGATCAAATAGATGATAATATTATCAAAATGATTTTTATAAAATGTGAGAATAAAAAAACAGCACATCTATATTTTAAAAAGGCTCATAATATAGATGCGATATTTACTGATTTTTTGTTATCTGCTCGCACAAAAGATTTAAGGGACTTTTTATTTGAGAGAATATTTACAGAAATGTATAAAATTAATAATCATCAGGCAATATTTAATAGTTATGAAGAGTTTTATAATGATATACATATAATGAAAAAATATTTAAAAAAAATTAAAGTATATAAATTCACACATGTCCGTTTAAAAAAAATATTTATATATTATCAGAATCAAGAAAAAAATACTATCCCGTTTATTAAATTAATTATAAAAATATCTATAAAATTAAAACTTACTGATTTTATAGATAGTGAATTAAATAAAATGACAGATAATAAATATTATATCCAATTAGGAAACAAAACAGATTATACTAAATTTATTTTATAATAACATTTGTGTTGCTGACAATCGAAAACCTTCGGTTTTTTTAGTGCGGATTGTAATGGAGCAAAATAAAACTGGTCGCGCACCACATTTAATTTTAAATCGATGTAAAATTTAAATCCTTTAGTTTTTTATATTTTGTCATGGCTACACCAAAAAAAATCGCATTAATCGCCAATAATACCCATGCTATGAATAGCAATCTGTTAATATACTTTTCGTCTCTACTATCCACATCTCTAGGATACATTAAATGCCCACCAAGTACAAATACTAATGATAGAGAAAATAATACAATACCTGGTATATATAACTTACCTATTAAAGACTTACCTTCTTGACGATCCTTCAGCGCATCTTCTTGTAATTTATCATCAGCATCATGATTAGAATCAACCCGTTCGATACCACTAATTAAAAATCCATTAACAACCATTGATGCGATATTAAAAATACATATTATTATTAATATAATTATATATAAACCACTATTCATATAATAATATTTAGATATTTTTTAAATAAAAATAATTAAATATTTTCTACCGGCACTCTTTAATTTTAAATTGATGTAAAATTTAAATCTTTTAGTCTTTTATAATTTGTAATGGCTATACCAAAAACAATCGCATTAACAACAAATAATACGAATACTGCCATGTGAAGAAAAGGAATAATATCATATTCACCATATGTATCTATATAAAAAAACATAAAAACCGCACCAAGTAAAAATACTAATGATAGAGCAAATAATACAATACCTGGTATATATAACTTACCTATTAAAGACTTACCTTCTTGACGATCCTTAAGCGCATCTTCTTGTAATTTATCATCAGCATCATGATTAGAATCAACTAAATCTGTACCCCTAATTAAAAATCCATTAACAACAATTGATGCGATATTAAAAAGACATATTATTATTAATATAATTATATATAAACCACTATTCATATCCATATAATAATATTTATATAAAAATAATTAAATATTTGCGGTATCTTTACCATGTAATTATTAGGATAAATAATATCAGTATAAAAGTACCACAACCGCCATATTTAGTATATTGAATTGTTGATTTAGGATTATTAATCCCACAACAAATATATTTAAATATATTTAAAGTAGGTGATTCATTACTGTCATAAATTGTTTCTTGTAATCCTAGATGTAGCATCATAAATATAAATAAAAATATTAAAATCGGTATGATACGTTTAAATTTTAATGAATTTATTTTATATAAAGCATATAAAATAATAATTATTTTAAATACATCTCCAAAATGATCATAATAATCTCCAAATGTTGTTTGCATATTATATTTTCTTGCTAATTTACCATCAACACAATCAAAATAGTATGCGATTAATAAAAATAACGCACCTAATATAAATTTATATTTAAAAATACTATACATAGATAACATACCAAAAATAATACCAATAGTTGTTATAATATTTGGTGTAAATCCTGTTTTATAATAAAAATCTAAATGTAAATCAATAAAATTTAGTAAAAATACATCAAATGGACATTCATATATAGAATCAATTTTATTAACCATATTATATTTAGCTGAGAATATCCACTGTACCGTCCACACTGAATTCTTAGCCCACCTGGGCTAAGAATTTATTGTGGTCGCTATTGAGAATATTTAAATACAAGCCCAGTGGGCTTGTATTTAAATGTCCACTGTAAAAAAATTGAATAATATGTTGTCTTGAGATTTATCTAATAATAATCTTTTAAATTAAACATGACACAACCATTTACACGCTCGTCATTCCTTGATTCTTATATTAGTAAAATTAATAAAAAAATAATTAAATATACACAATTTATTGAAATTGAAGATAAAAATATTATCCGTTATTCAGATAATATTATTAATATGAATATTTGTATTAAGCACAAACAACATTATATGAGTAAATTACAAAAATATCAACATGAAAAAATACAACTTGAAAAAGCGAAATATAGTTACAATTATGAATTATTTCAACCCACTCTTTCGCGTCTACATGAAAAAATAGATAAAATAAAAAATAATATGAAAAATATTAATGAAATAATTAGAATAGAAATAGGTAAAACACCAATTAATTATCCCAAGTATGAATATGCGTGCTCCCAATTAACGATACTTGAACAAGATGAGATTAATTATCAATATGAGATGGGGCAGTTTATCATTATATCAAACAAATAAAATATTCCAAACACATGTTTTATAAAAATTGATCATTAATGATCGCCAAAGGCGCACTTTATAAAACTAACCTTTGGCGAGTTTTATAAAAATTGAATATAATTTGATTTAATTAATATATTTATTTAAAAACACATGAATATATACAAAACACTCCAAAAATTAAAACTGATAGATGATAATATAGAATTGAATGTTATTATATTTGATTTTTGTATTAACTATATTGCGAATGAATTAAATCAATCATACCCTTTTACAGAGGAGGAAGATTATTTTGATTTTCTTGAATTTGTTGCTTGTATGAAACAATATATTGACGCAGATAGGTTAAATCATGATACTATTAATATCATTATAATATTATGTTTCGGATTTAATTATCATTTAGAAGATATTAAAATACTGATAGACAAATACAATATTGATCTAACAAAAAGATATATATATGATAATTTATATATTAGTTGTTATTTAGTTACTATTATTTCAGACTTGGGCAATCAACATATGAACTATTTAGTTGATAAAGAATTTAGTGTTTGTTATGTTAATACAGAACGAGTTGTATTTAGCTACAATATTAATA